>FQKF010177444.1_pt1 | contig 27506 bp, 18 predicted proteins | sample 1504521 | NCBI WGS metagenome assembly FQKF01 (sample SAMEA4475357, study PRJEB15587) | soil metagenome | biome: Soil; feature: Field | place: India | collected 2015-03-11 | depth 0 m
CGCACTCACCGGATTTACCACCAACGTCGGTGTGGGATTTACATTATAGGTAAAGGTTGTATTGCTTGTACAACCCAAAGTATTAGAAGAAGTAATTGTATAAACGGTTGTAGAAGTAGGATTAACGACAACTTGTGAACCGGTAAGAGAACCGGGATTCCATGTATAGGAATTACCGCCGGATGCCGTAAGCGTTACACTTGATAATGCTCCGCTGCATAAAGCCGTGGGGTTGGCCATCACGCTAACCGTAGGGCCGTTATTTACCTGTACCTGAACGGTTGCAGAACCGGTGCAGGATAATACGGAACCGATAACCGTATAGGTGGTGGTAATTGTTGGACTTACGCTAATAAAGGGACCTGTCATTCCACCCGGGTACCAAGTATAGGTGGAAGCACCGGAACCAAATAAATTAGCTGAATTTCCCGAACAGATTATTGTAGGATTTGCAAATGCCGAAACCGTGGGGCCGGGAATAACATTTATAGTTATGGTATTCGAGTTGTTACAAACTCCATTTGAGCCGGTTACGGTGTATGTTGTAGTTATTGTCGGAGTAACTATTACGGTTGCACCCGTTAGTCCGCCGGGATTCCAAGTATAGGAAGTTGCTCCCGAAGCATTTAATTGAACCGTTCCTCCGCTGCAAACAATACCGGTATTTGAACTAACTGTAAGAGTTGGGCTATTTTGTACAGTAACCTGAACGGTTTGTGATCCGCTGCAGGAACCGGAAACGGCACTAACGGTATAAATTGTCGTAACGGTGGGAGAAACCACGATACTGGAGGATACAATTCCTCCCGGGAACCAGGTATAAGAGGATGCACCGCCGGCTGTCAAAGTAGATGTGGTATTGGTACCGGAAGAGCAAATCGTCGGAGGAGAAGCAGAAACAATTAAATTAGGTGTAAACGTTAAATTTATGTATCGGTAAATAGGATTACAAACACCCACCGGGGTCATTTGAATGGTATAAATGCCCGGAACTGAAGTATTGATAGCCTGCGTTGTGGCGTTAACGATTCCGCTTAAAGGAGGTCCGTTCCATAAATAAGGATTTAATCCGCCGGGGGCTGCTATATTTGCCGTTGATCCACATGGTGCGGTAACATTAACCGTATAACTGGGAGCAGGAAATACAGAAGTACCATTAAGTACAAAACCAAAATCCGTACAATTTGAATCAAAGTATGCATAACCCGCATGCCCCCATAAGGCACAATCTCCAACCATAACTTCTATGGTCACGCAACTGCCAATGTATGAAGTTAAATCGATGGAATATTTTTGCCAACCAATGTTATAGAAATGTGTATTTCCCGGTGTATTGGTCCAACTTGCGGGGCCAATGCCTGAACAAGTATTGGTGGTGCTGGTAGGAGCAAGAATACTAAAATTTGGACAAGAGAGTAAATTTCCTATACAATCCCTAACTCTGACATACATGACAGGAACATTACAACAATTATGATTTACAGCATTTTGAGCTATCATAAAATAAGCAAATTCATAAAGAAAATTGCTTGACGTAACATTAAATGTTTGCCTTATTTTAACAACTTCCCCCTGATTTATATTTCCGTCATTTATTCTTAAAACTCTGTTACCAGGAAAAGGAGAATTTGGAATTAAACCGGCTACCGGATCCATAAACGGAGTAGTTAATATTGCAAGATGCTGAGGATTGGCAAGAGATGTAAGTGTGGGAGTATTTGGATAATTACATGAATTCGTATTCTGACCTACTGTCGCAGTCCAACCGGCAATAGACCCCAGTTCAAATCCTTCATTAATACAGGGAGGAGCCATAACGGTACCCCCATTTCCGAATTTAAAAGAGGAAGCTGAGAACTCTTCTTCCTTATGGGATAGATTGTATTTATTTATTAAAAATTTCTTTTTTTCTATTTCAATATATCCTCTTTGATCTTCCGGGGAGATATTTAATCTCAGCATTTCTTTTCTTACTTTTGATTCATTAAAACCTTTCAAAGAATCGGAATATTTACTTAAAATTAAATTCTGTGATAAAAAGGAGTAATGAAAGCAAAAAAAAATAAAAAAAAACAATAAAGCTAAACGTTTCATATTAGCAAATGTAAAAAAATTAAATTAAAAAATCAAAGAGTTTATAAATTTCGATTTTAAGTTGATTTCGTGGGATAATTTTATCTAAAAAGCCGTGTTCCAATACGAACTCGGCGGTTTGGAATCCTTTGGGTAAATCTTTACCAATGGTTTCTTTAACGACCCGTGGGCCGGCAAAGCCAATTAAGCTGCCGGGTTCAGCCACATTTAAATCGCCCAGCATGGCAAAGCTGGCAGTCACACCTCCTGTTGTGGGGTCCGTGAGTAAGCTGATATAAGGAATTTTATTTTTGGAAAGTAAAGTCAACTTAGCAGCGGTTTTTGCCATTTGCATTAAAGAGTAAGCGGCTTCCATCATACGAGCACCGCCGCTTTTAGATATGATAAGCAATGGAACTTTATGTTCGATGCAATAATCAACGGCCAAAGAAATTTTCTCTCCGACCACACTTCCCATACTCCCTCCAATAAACTGGAAATCCATACAGCATATAACCAGTTCCATTCCGTTAACCTTACCATTGGCCACGCGCATGGCATCTTTTAGTCCGGTTTTTTGCCAGGAATCTTCCAAACGGGTAGTATAAGGCTTGGTATCTACAAATTTTAGGGGGTCCTGACTGATAAGATTACTGAAGAGTTCCAAATATTTTCCTTCATCAAACAATAAAGTAAAATATTCTTCGGATCCGATTTTTTCATGATAGCCGCAATGAGGACAGACATAAGCATTTTCCTTGTGTTCGTTGGAAGGTATAATTTTTTTACAAGAAGGACACTTATACCACAATCCCTCGGGTGTTTCTTTTTTTTCTTTTGTGGATGTTGTTATGCCCTCTTTTATTCTTTTAAACCAGCCCATGATTTCACGCTATGGTAATGGATTTATCCAAATAAACATCCTGAATGGCATTTAATAATGCAATTCCTTCTTTCATGGGTTTTTGAAAGGCCTTACGTCCACTGATCAATCCCTGGCCCCCTGCTCTTTTATTAATGATGGCTGTTTCGATGGCCTCGGCCATATCCGAAGCCCCCTTACTCTCCCCTCCACTATTAATTAAACCAATTCTACCCATGTAACAATTCGCAACCTGGTAACGACATAAATCAATTGGATGGTCGGTTGTTAATTCTGAATAAACTTTGGGGTGCGTTTTTCCAAAATTTAATGTCGTATAACCGCCATTTTTATCCGAAAGCTTTTGTTTTACGATATCTGCCTGAATAGTTACTCCAAGGTGGTTCGCCTGTGAAGATAGATCGGCTGCTGTATGATAATCAATCCCGTCTTTTTTAAAAGCACTGTTCCGCGTATAGCACCAAAGAATGGTGGCCATTCCCATTTCATGAGCCATTTCAAAAGCTTGCGCTACTTCCACAATTTGACGGGACGATTCGGCTGATCCGAAATAGATCGTAGCACCCACAGCTACTGCCCCTAAATTCCAGGCTTCTTTGATGGTACCAAACATTACCTGATCGTATTTATTGGGATAGGATAAAAATTCATTGTGATTAATTTTAACAATAAAAGGAATTTTATGTGCATACTTTCTGGATACGGATGCCAATACGCCAAAAGTGGAAGCTACAGCATTACACCCTCCCTCTATGGCAAGCTTAACGATGTTTTCACCGTCAAAATACATAGGGTTGGGAGCAAAGGAGGCTCCAGCGCTATGTTCTATTCCCTGATCGACCGGAAGTATGCTCATGTAGCCCGTTCCCGCTAAACGGCCATGATTATACAAAGTATGAAGGCTTCTTAAAACCTGAGGATTTCTGTTAGTAGATGAAAAAATTCTATCAATGAAATCATTGCCGGGCAAATGGATTTGATCTTTGGTTATTCCCTTGCATTGATGATTTAAAAGATAATCGTACCTATCTTTAAGTAATTCCTTAGCTAATTTCATTTTTAAAAGTTTTAATGGGGCAAAAATAAAAAATCCCTCTAAAATGAGGGATTTTTTTACGTAATAAGGGAAAAATCATTCCTTAACAACATGCATTTCAAACGGGAGGTTTATGATGGTTTGATAATCCTCACCGGCTTCCTGCATATCCTCATCATCTTCTTCGTAAAACCAGTTGATAGTTACTTTAGTTCCTTTGTTATTTATGGATTCAAGTTTTTTAAAAAAATCAAGAATGCATTTTGATGATGATGTATTAAAGTATTCCAGCTGAACGTTTACTTTAGTTTCGGGCTTTGGAGAAGAAGCATATTTATCCAGTGCATCCATTAACGGCTTATAAAATTCAACGGAGTTTTCAGGAATGGAACGTCCTTTTATTTCAAGGGTACCCGTATTCGGGTCAAAGTGAACCATTGGAGTTTTAGGTGTAGCTTCTATTTTTATGGAGTTGCTCATACCACTTTTTTTGTTTGTGTTACGTTTATTTTGAGTGTAAAGAAAGAAATTTTATCGTTAACTTGCAAAAAATTATAGTTAATTTTTTCACCCGATTTTCGGGCAATTTCAATCATACCCAAACCTCCACCTCCTTTTATAGAAATTTCACCGTTATTTAATACAGAAAGATAATATTCCTTTAATTCTTCTTTAGATAGTGAGTTTACTTTATCCAGCCGTTCTTTCATTTTAACAACATTTTCATTTAAAATATAGTTCCCCGTATAGATTTCATACCCTTCGTCCGTATTTTTCTTACCAATCATAAAAATGGCTGAACGTTTGTTGTTCTCCAAACCACTTTCATCCACTTCCATATGATGGTAAAGATTTTGAAGACACTCTACCAATACATTATATACCTTTTTTTTCAATTTTGGTTCTTCGTTCATGGATTCCATTTTGGATTCCATAATTTGTAAAATAGAAGTAAGTAAGTCGGAAGTAATATCGCCTTTAAATGACAAAAGAATGTTGTTTTTTTCCATTCTGCTGTATATGTCGAATATCTCTTCCAATCGAATTATTTTATATTGATGGTTTGTGTAATGCCATTAATGGTTATCGTTGCTTTGTCATCACACACATCCTGATTGGTCCCATTAGAATAGTCAATGCTTCGGTCGCTTAAACCCTCTGGAGTTAATTTCAGCACACCAAAAGAAATAAAAGAACAAGAAGCGTGTTTTTTTAAAGGAGTATTTTGGTCAACCGAGACCGTAAATTTTCGTCCGTTTCTGTTTATTCCTTCGGAATTTCCCCAAATGCTGATAATATCGTTCGATCGGTCATTATCCTTGAATGTTTCAATTTTAATATAACGGTCGGCTATATATTCGGTGTTCCAGGCAGCTGCCTTACACTTTCCTTTAAATATAACTATCCGAAATAATCGTTCGCCGTTATTGGCGTTGTTAGAAATTGTGGTTATGGTGATAGAGTCACATTCATAGGTAATGGTTTTATTCGGATCGAAAGATGCTTTGTAATTCATCATTTTGATGGTGGCATTATGTGATCCGGATGAAGGATCTTGTAATCTTTTCCATAATCTGATCCAAAGATATCCCTGACGACTGCGTGCCAAACCCAATTCAGGCATAGGATTGCAAGTGGGATTATTAAGGGCAAGTGTAAATGTGGGAGGGCCCGAAGAAATGGTCGGATTGGTAAACCAATCCAAATCTCCGGAAATTTTAACCAATGTATCACATAAAGCCAAGGTTTTAAAACTGCCCTCGGCATTTTTAGTCTTAATAGTATGATTATTAACTGTTGGGACTACCGCCATAAACTCCTGTTCGGCTATGGCATTGTCAATGGCTGATTGTAGTTCATTATCAACTTCTGCATTTTTATTTTCTTTTTTACAAGAAAACATCATTATTATTATAACGAGCGAAAACAAATACTTAATATTCATTTAGCAAATATAATATGTTTTTTCTAAACAAAAAAAATTACGTTTTAACACCAATTATTAATACATCATCCACCTGATCATATCCTTTTTTCCAATCATAAAATCTTTCACCGATAATCTTTAATTGCTCATGTAATTCCAAATCATAAATTTCTTGCAATAATTCGGTCAATCTTGAAAACATATACTTTTTACCTTTCTCACCACCGAACTGATCGGCATACCCGTCGGAAAATAGATAAAACATACTATCAGATTCCGGGATAAATTTATTAAGGGTGAATTTTCTGTCTGTATCAAATTGGCTTCCGCCAATAGGATATTTATTACCATTAAGTTTGGTTAGCTTTCCATTTTCAATAAAAATCAATGGTCTGTTGGCTCCCGCCCATAAAAACTCATTTTTTTCATTCCAACACAAAATAGAAACATCCATACCATCATTGGTTTCAGAATTCTTACCCGATTGTTTTAAAGCATTTTGTACTTCAATGTTCAACCTGTTAAGAATTTCATCGGGCATGGTAATTCCTTTTTCCAAAATAATCTGATTTAGAAGATTATTCCCAATTAATGACATAAATGCTCCCGGAACGCCATGACCGGTACAGTCCACTGCGGCAATAATTTTAAGTCCGTCTTTTTTTCCGGCCCAATAAAAATCACCTGAAACAATATCCTTCGGCAAATAAAAAATAAAGGTATTTGCAAATTCCTTTTTTAAAAAGGAAAAGTCAGGTAGTAAAGCAGTTTGAATTCTTTTGGCATATTCAATGGAGCTCGTAATATCTCTGTTTTTTTGCGCTAATTCCTGAGTTCGTTCCTGCACCTTTAATTCCAAAATTCTTTTTTCTTTTTCAATATTTCTTGTTTTTAGTACCGTATATCCATAGAAACCTGCTATGGTAAGCACAAATATAAATGCAAAAAACCATTTCGTTTTCCAAAATGGAGGTATAACCACTACGCTTAATTGATAAGGTTTTAAACTCCATACACCTTCACTGTTTAATGATTTAACCAACAGGGTATACGTTCCACCAGGGAGTTCCGTATAGGTAATATATCTGTTATACTGCGGATTACTCCATCTATCATCATAACCAACTAATTTGTATGAATATTTGTTTTTCATTGGATTATTAAAATCCAAAGAAATAAACTCAGCGGTGAAATTATTTTGTTTCCAGTTTAAATTAATAGTTTTTTTGTAAGAAAATGAAGAATCAGAAGCCATAGTTTGACCGTTATTAGTAATACTAATTAAAACAACTTCAGGAGTGTTTTTAAAAACTCTAAATTCACTTGGTCTAAAGTAAGTAAATCCATTAGGTCCGCCAAAATACATTATACCCGATTGGGAAAAATGAAAGGAGCCGATATTGTGTTCATTATTTTTAATTCCATCCTCCATGGTATAGTTCCTGAAATTGTTATCCGTAATGATAAGTGGGTTATAAAATCCGATTCCTTTGTTAGTTGAATACCATATATTACCCGAACTATCGGCTAGTAAGGCGTAAATAAAATTATTAAGTAATCCATTTTCATCATTGAATAAGATTGGTCTTTTTTTGTCTTGTATTACAATTATTCCATTGTCTGTACCGCAGTGTTTAGTACCATTTCTGTCAATTAAAACTGAGTTTATGACACCCGAAGCAATCTTAGTTGAGGAATCGGTTGCCAGCGGATGAAACTGTTTCAAAATTTTAATTTTACCATTTAATAATTCATTAAAGTCCGCAACCAATAAACCGTCTCCATCTGTACCAAAATATATTTCTTTTTTGTATGTTTTGATGTCATAAATCGTATTTGACAATCCGTCTTTTTTATAAAAACACTTAAATATTTTTTTTTCTATTAAATCATAGATAATCAAACCATCCTCCACCGTTCCAAGAAACAAATAGTTGTTATGTTGATATAAAGATACAACTGAAAACTTCTCGGTTCCATCAAGTATAGATAGTTTATCGGGGTTGCTTTTATTCAATACAAAAACTCCACTGCCGAATGAGCCCAAAAAAATTTCATACGGATTTTTTACATTTTCTTTTATTACTAAATAATCAAATTTTTTTTTTGTATTCTTTGTTAAATTTTGAAATTGACCTGATTTAATATCCATCAATATTAAATCGGAATTGGCAGAAAAAATTATTTTATCCTTTTCTAATTCATTAATTGCATATACAAAGGTGAAATACGAATTGAATTTTTCATTGGTGTTGAATTTCTTAAAACTTTTAAGATAATAATTTACACCTGACTTTTTAGTAGCAAACCATAAGTTTTCTTCCCTATCGACATATAATGAATTTATTTCATCATTTAAGAGAGAAAATTTTTTATCATCACTAAAATAAGTGGTGATATTTTTTGTAATCGGATTTACGAAATACAAACCACGCTTGGTTGTAACCATAATAGAATTATTATAAACGGAAATTCCTGTAATATTGTTCTCCCTTCTGTTTTCATTGGTATTCGCAAAATAAATTTGGTCTAATATTTCACCTGTTTCGATATTAATTTTTAATATCCCCTTGGTTCTAGTTCCTGCATATAAGAATCCCCCATAGTATAGCATACAGGTAAATTTTTCATCATCTTCTTTTACTTTTGTCAAGTAACTTAATTTTAATTTTTTGAATGTATCCTTATTAAAATCCCATTCCCATAATCCGTTCATTGTGGAAATTATAAGAGTATACTCGTTTATTTTCAAAATACCGGTAATTCCAGATTCATTTAATCCATTCCATTTCTTTTTAGTAATATTTTTTGTTGTTAAATGAAACATAGCAATACCTTCAGGCGTGGCACACAACAAGTAATTCCTATATTTAATTATTTCCTTTATTGAATTCCATTTACTTGAAAAATCATTTTTGTTCGGATAGTAAATTTTAATGGAATCATTTAAAAGATTGATTTCGGTCAACCCTTGGAATGTTCCAACGAAAAGAAAGTTTTTGTCTGTGTATAAAGATAATACCTGGGAATTTGATAAATATCTCGTTTTATAACCTGCTTTATAGGCGATAAAATTAATTCCGTCCCAACGACATAAACCGTCTTGCGTACCAAACCACATAAATCCTTTTTCATCTTTCCTGATTACATTGACATCGTTAACCGGCAATCCATCATCACTTGTCACGTATCTGAATCTTAATTCCTGAGGAAAAAGAAAAAAACAAACACAAAAAGTTACAATGAATATAAATTCCTTTGCCAATTTTTATATGCTAAATTAGTAATTTTATGCCTGCATGTGCGGAATTGCCGGAATTTATTTTTTGAAAAATTTTCACGACGATTTTTCGCACACCGATATCCTAAAATCCATACATCACCGCGGTCCCGATCATCAATCCTTTATTGTTCACAATCCTGTTATTTTTTATCATACCCGATTGAGCATCATTGGCATGGATGAACAATCAAATCAACCCATCCGTTTTAAAAACACCCTGATGTGCTTTAACGGAGAAGTTTTTAATTATCAATCTTTCCTGACAGAGGAAAATTTAAAAAGCGATACGCAGGTATTGGTCCGGCTTTTGGAATATGAGGGAAACGCGTGTTTGAATAAACTCAACGGTTTTTTTGCTATCGCTGCATATAATTTTCATTCAAAAACATTTTTCCTCATCAGAGATCGTTTGGGCATCAAACCGCTCTTCTACTCCGTGGATGATAAAAAAATAATTTTTGCTTCCGAAATCCGAACCCTTCTTCTGTTAAAAGGAAAAACCGAATTGAACAGAAAAGCCATTCCGCAATACTTTCAATTTGGATATATTCCCGGAAATCAAACCATTTTCAAAAACATCCATTCCCTCCCACCGGCACATTTTCTAACCGTTAATGAAAAAAAAGAAATTCAAATTTTACCATGGTTTGAATTTATACCCGATAGAAACAAATATTCCAATTCATCAGCGTATTTTTTTAACTTAATGAAAGATTCGGTTCGGCTCCGCCTTACCGCTGATGTTCCGGTGGGCGGATTTTTAAGCGGAGGAATTGACTCATCCATTGTTTGCGGACTGGCATCCGAACTGAACCCCCATTTTCAAACTTTTACCCTTGGATTTTCTGATGAGCCATTTTTTAATGAAAATAATATTGCGCAAAAAACGGCAGAATATTTCAAAACTTTTCATACCTCCATTTTCATCTCAAACAATGAAGTATTTGATTTAATTCCTGAATTCCTTCAAAAGAATGATCAGCCCTTTGCTGACTCTTCTGCCCTTAATATCTATTTTCTCTGTAAAAAAATTTCCGGTAAAATAAAAGTTATCTTGTCAGGAGATGGTGCAGACGAACTCTTCAAGGGTTATAAAAAACACACCGGACTACGATTGGCTTCCCATTTTCCCATTCTTATTTTTTTAAAAGCACTCCACTATGGCATTTATTTCCTTAAAGGAAGCAGAAATTCAAAATCAGGGAACATCATTCGTGCCATTCATCGATTAGGGAATTTATCTTTCAATCAAAAAGACAATATACGCACTTTAATGAAATTTTACGCATCATTCGACTTACATTTTTTGAATGCAAAATTCACCCCGCTTGAAATAGATATCACTCCGCATAAACCCTTTCACAATTTAGATGAAGAATATTTCGCCGATTTGTTTTATGTACTTCAGAACGACATGTTGGTAAAAACCGATCGATTCAGTATGTTGAACGGCATGGAAATAAGGAATCCTTTTCTGGATTACCGGATAGTGGAATTTGCCACGGGACTGGATGATAAAGAAAAAATAAATCTTTTCGATAGAAAAATCTTTTTAAAAAAAACATTCCGAAATTTCCTACCTCCGCACCTTCTGCATCTACCGAAAAAAGGTTTTGAAGTTCCTTTATCTAAGTGGCTTAAAACTTTAATCACGCAAAAAGAATTTGAAAATATATTTAATAAAGAAAAAATTATTCATCAAAACATTTTTAACCCTGATAAAATTGAAAAAATCCGTCTGGAATTTATGCAAAGCCCGGATGCTGAACGGACGTTTTTGCTTTGGGCCATTTTGGTTTTTCAAACGTGGTATGATGTTAACGAGTCATGGATAAAAAAGTAATTAAAATAATCAGAATCATTAACCGTTTTAATTTGGGCGGCCCCACCTATAATGTCTCATTACTCAGCAAGCATTTGCCCGAGCCCTATGAAACCATCTTAATCGGCGGTAAAGAAGAAGCCCACGAAGCATCCTCTTTGTTCATTCCGGAGTCGATGGGATTAAAACCCATTCAGGTTAAGTCACTCAGCCGAAAAATTAGCCCCATCAATGACCTGAAAGCATTCATTGAAATATATGCTGTTATCAGAAAACATAAACCGCACATCGTTCACACGCATGCCGCCAAAGCCGGTTTTATCGGACGATTGGCAGCCAAACTTTGCAGAGTGCCAGTTATTGTTCACACCTATCATGGACATGTTTTCAGGAATTATTTTTCACCTTTCAAGACCAGGCTCATCATTTTTGCAGAAAGATTATTATCCCGATTAAGCGATGCCGTTATTGCCATCAGTCCGTTACAACACCATGATTTAACTCATGTATTTAAAATATGTCCGGCCAACAAATGCCATATCATACGCCTGGGGTTTGATTTAGATAAATTCACCAAGATTGACAAATTCGAAAGGGAAATTTTCAGGAAAAAATATCTCATTAAGGATGATGAAATTGCTGTTGGCATCATCGGCCGATTGGTTCCCATCAAAAATCATCAACTCTTCCTGGAAACTATTGCCGAATTAAAAAAAGAAAATTTGAAAATCAAGGCCTTGATTGTGGGCGACGGGGAACTAAAAGAAAATCTGACTAATATTTGTAAAGAAAAAGGCCTTTCCCGGAAATTTGACGAACCGGATAATCCTGATTATGATGTTTGCTTTACTGGATGGATAAAAGAAATGGAAAAATGCTTACCGGGGCTTGACATTGTGTGCCTGACTTCAAAAAACGAAGGCACTCCGGTCAGCTTAATTGAAGCACAGGCCGCCGGCAAGATTATTGTCAGTACGAATGTGGGTGGCATTAAGGATATAAAATTTTCAGATTATTTTTTTCTTACCGAAGAAGAAGATTTTTCCGATTTTAAAGATAAGTTACGAAAAGCCATATTGTTATTTCAAACCGTTGATAAGAATATCCTGGAAAAATCATCCAAAAAAGTTCTTGATCAATATCATTATACCCGAATGGTGAATGAAATCAAAAATCTTTATGATGAATTGCTTATGAAAAAAAAACTTATCTGAGCAAGGTAACGTGTCCTTTGAATTCTCTTTGCTTACCGTTCAGGTCTTTTATTTTAATCAAATAAGTATAAACATCATTGGGAGCATCTGCTCCGTTAATCTTACCATCCCATCCTCTTCCGAACTCACGAACATGGAAAACAATATTACCCCATCGGTCATAAATAAATATCTCATACTTATTAATTCCGTGTCCTTTGGGTGTAAAGATGTCATTAATACCATCGCCGTTCGGAGTGAAAGCGTTGGGAATGTAAATACCGAAATCCTCGCCAATGATAATATTCTTGAATACGGTATCCTTACAGCCCTTGTCGGAAGTAACAATTAAAGATGTAATATACTGACCCATTTCCTTGAAGTTAAAGAAAGGATTTTTGATGCTGTCTTTAAATTGTCCGTTACTCATAAAATCCCATTCCCATTTTACAATGGATGTTCCGGACGATTCATCGTAAAACTGAATTTCAGGATTTAAAAATGTGGCATTACCGGGACTATAGGAAAAATCGGCATTGGGCTTGGGATACCCTTCAATAACCCTTGAAACTTTTCCTTCACATCCTTTATCGTCTTTCATGTAAAGGGTCATGGTATAAGTTCCGGCTCTGTTTACACAAACTTCCGCTGTTGGTTGTTGGTTAATGTTTGAACCGTCGGAAAATGACCATGAAAAGTCAACCAGGTTTTGCGGAGCATTATTAAAATTGAAATTTGAACAATACGGAATACAATTAGCAGAAGGATAAGCCAAAACATTAGCCACGGGTAAAGGATAGACGATGGTATTGATGTTCACGGTATTTGTACAACCGTTAACATCCATACCCACAAGGGTGTATATGGATGTGTAGGTATTGGAAGATGTGGATATTACAATTTGCTGCGACTGACTGATTACACCCCAAGGGGCAAGCCATTTATAATATAAAGCACCCGAGCCACTTAAGGTAATGTCCTTACCGTAACAAACGGCCGGGTTACCCAAAATCTGTACATCAGGTAAGGGGAAAATGGTAATGTCAACCTGAGCAGTTGCAGTACATCCAATCGGGCTTGAATAAAGTACCGTATAAATACCGGATTGATTGGGTTGAGCCGGGGAAATTACAGGATTCTGCTGATTGGATGTAAATCCTGCCGGTCCTGTCCATGAAAAATTTCCGGACGGATCCGCACCTTGTAAAACAAACGAAACAGTTTCGTTCTGACAGCGATTAGCGCTTAAAACAGACAATACAGGTACGGGATGAACCGTAACCTGTGTGGTGGCCATGGCCGTACAACCTTGTGCAGATGTTCCAATTAACGTGTAGGTCCCGCTAACCGATGGTAGAGCATTGTTAAAACTGATCATGTTTGAAGTCGATATGAAATTATTCGGGCCCTGGAATAAATAAGTATTTGCCCCTCCTGCGCTAATGGTCAGAACATCATTCTGACATACCGGAGAGTTTGAAGAAAGTTGAACCTGAGGCGTAGGGTTAATGGTAATTTGAATCGTATTCATGTTGGTGCAGGTTCCGTTGGCACCCAACACACTGTATGTTCCGCTCATGTTCAGATTATTATTGTTAAATGATGCGTTTGGTCCTGTTTGATTAAAACCGTTAGGTCCGGATATGGTATAGTTGGATGCACCGCTTGCCGATATCTGAAAACTCTGACCTTCACAATAATTCCCCGTTGAACTAACCTGAACGGTGGGATTATTGTTTACCTGAAGATTGGTGGTTGCCTGTGCCGTACAACCGGCTACCGAAGCGGCAATGACAGTGTATGTTCCTGATGCACTGGTTGGTGCATTATTAATTTGAGGATTTTGTGCATTAGTGCTAAATCCGCCCGGACCGATCCAGGTATAAGTATTGGCACCGGATGCATTCAGCTGAGCGTTTTGACCGGCACAGTAAGGTCCTCCGTTCGTTACGTTTATTGTCGGAGGCGGAAACACGGTAATGGTTTTTGTAACGGCACAGGTATTGTTCGGAGCGGATGCGGTGGTGGTGGCAATGGCCGTATATACGCCGGTGGTCTGAAGATTGGTTAAAGCAGGATTGGGATTGTTGCCTGAATTGTAGCCGTTAGGTCCGATCCAATTGATGCTGACAATATTGGTGCTTCCTATGGCACTGAGAGTGGCCGTTTGACCGGCACACAAGGAAGATGTTCCGGTTACGGTCATGCTGCATAAAATGGAACAGTCGGTTGCACCGGCTCCTGGCTGATTGGCATTTCCCTGACTAAAAATGATGTTCTGCGGCTGATTGGAAAAATTGGTTATCAGCAGGATATAAAACTGTCCGGCCACAGCATTCGGTATAACACAGGTTTCGGTAGCCGAAGTTGAATAGGAGCAATCCACAACATTATTAGCCGTTAGGTTATTGCATGCACCGTTCAAACTGTTGAAGGGCCCCCAACAACAAAAATCAATGTCAAAATTACCGGACCCCTGCATCACGATATTGATGGGGCCGGATTGGGCAACTTGCATATAATACCAAACCGGATTAGGCTGCGTGAATAAACAATCGTAATACGGACCGTTTTGAGCAGAACCGGCATTAACACCCGCGGGAAAATTATAGGTTGTTCCGGTACAAAAAGGAGCTGCATTTTGACAAGTGGTATTTGGTTGAGAATAAAAGATTTCCGGGCTTATTAAAACGAATAAAATCAAAAATAAATTTTTCATGAATATTTTCATTTCTTATTCAAATTTAATTACTAATTTCTATATCTGAAATGCTAAATTACTAAGAGGTTAATTTGAATGAGTGAACGGAATAAATTATTAAGTTTGTGAAAAAAAACAATGTCGGAAAGAATTATAGAATTCAGGGAGGCTCTTAGGGAGGCCATGACGGAGGAAATGCGTAAAGACCCCAACATTATTCTGATGGGCGAGGAAGTGGCCGAATACAACGGTGCTTACAAAGTAAGCAAGGGGATGTTAGCTGAGTTTGGTCCAAAGAGAGTTATCGACACCCCCATAGCCGAACTTGGCTTTGCCGGAATTGGCGTAGGCGCAGCCATGAACGGGCTCAGACCCATTGTGGAATTCATGACTTTTAATTTTAGCTTGGTGGCTATAGACCAGGTTATAAACAGCGCCGCAAAAATGTACAATATGAGTGGCGGACAATACAATGTTCCAATCGTTTTCCGCGGGCCCACCGGTAATGCCGGCATGCTTTCATCCCAACATTCCCAGAATTTCGAAAATTGGTATGCCAATACGCCCGGCTTAAAAGTGATGGTGCCTTCCAACCCCTATGATGCCAAAGGCATGCTGAAATCGGCTATTTTGGATAATGACCCTGTTATTTTTATGGAAAGCGAACTCATGTATGGCGACAAAGGCCATGTTCCTTCCGAAGAATATTACATTCCCATCGGAAAAGCCGATATTAAAAGATCCGGAAAAGATGTTACCATCGTTTCATTCGGTAAAATCATCAAACAAGCATACAAAGCAGCCGAAATATTGGCCGGAGAAGGGATTGAATGCGAAATCATCGACCTCAGAACGGTGCGCCCCATCGATTATGCCTGTGTTATTGAAAGCGTCAAAAAAACAAACCGTGCCGTTATTGTGGAAGAAGCATGGCCTCTGGCCAGCATAAGCCGTGAAATTTCGTATGTCATTCAAAAAGAAGCCTTCGATTACCTGGATGCTCCGGTTATGGCCATCACCTCTTCCGATACGCCTCTGCCCTATGCTCCAACCCTGATTGAAGCCGCTTTGCCTAATCCCGAAAAAATAATCAAAGCCGTTAAAAGAGTTTTATATCGGCTTTAAGTCAGGTAATGATTTATTTACTACGTCAACTTAAAACTTATCTGTTGACCTACAAAAGCATGCTTTTATTAGGCATGCTTTTCGTTGCTTTGTCTGCCGTTTTTAAATCATTTCAAGGGCACTACATCCGCATACTAACCGATGCGTTAACCCGGGAAAATGAGCCGGCCACATTGCATTCTATACTCTCAAATATTTTTTGGATGCTTCTGCTCTCCGTCGTATCCGGATATTTTATGTTTTTAATGCGCCAGCAAATTATTGTAATGAGCCGGTTTGTAGAATATGATCAGAAAAATGATATATTTTTTCATTTTCTGAATCTGCCGCATCATTTTTTTATCAGCGGACGCATCGGAGATTTGATGAACCGGATTGGAGAAGATGTCGGAAAAGTCAGAATGTTTACCGGACCGGCCATCATGTATTTAACCAATATGATTGTTACCATAATTACAGTGCTTTTTTTCATGATTTCTTCCTCTCCGGAACTAACGTTTTTTGTTTTAATTCCATTGCCTTTTCTTTCTTTTTTCATCTATCGGATTACAACTAAAATACATGCCTATTCAAAAAGATCGCAGGAAAAACTTTCCGACATTACCTCCATTGTTCAGGAAAGTATGAATGGCATTCGTGCCATTCGCTCGGCTTCAAAAGAAAGGATTTTTGCCGAAATGTTGGAAAATCATGCTGCGGAATATAAAAAGAAAAATATTCAACTTGCTCGTTCCGAGGCGCTGTTTGGCCCCATCGTTACACTATTGATATCATTAACCGTACTGATAACCGTTTGGCAAGGCAGTAAATTGGTTTCGGAAAATAAAATTTCAAGCGGCAACATCACCGAATTTATTTTCTATCTTTATCAACTCACCTGGCCTTTTACCGCTGCAGGATGGGTGTTCTCGCTGATTCAACGAGGAAAAGCCTCGCAGGAAAGAATCGAGTCCGTGTTTCTGCAAGAAAAACAAAACCACTTCGGAAATGGGATTCCGGGCTCCATGAACATAAGATTCAATAACGTCTGTTTAAATTTCGGTTTCAAAAATATTTTTAACGGTTTGAATTTAGAATTAAAGGAAAATACGATTACGGGACTTACCGGACGAACCGGAAGCGGAAAAACCACGTTGGTTCAATTGTTGGCCGGCATGGTGGAACCCGCGGAAGGTGAGATTCTTATTTCGGGGCTTTCGTCAAAGCAAATCGACAGAAAATATTTCCATGATCATACATCCATCGTTTTTCAGGAGCCATTCCTGTTCAGCGATACGGTTTTGAATAACATTATTTTTGGTTGTAAAGAGGAGCCGCCCAAGGAGGAAGTAGAAGAATATACCAAAATTTGTTGTATCTACGATGAAATCATGGTTTTTCCGAAGCAATTCCAAACACTGCTGGGGGAACGGGGCATCAATTTGTCCGGAGGTCAAAAACAACGCATTGCTCTGGCAAGAGCGCTTATTCGAAAGCCAAAGTTATTGATATTGGATGATTGTTTGTCGGCTCTCGACTCCCTGACGGCAAGTAAAATCCTGAATTACCTGTATTCCCTGGAACACACAACCGTTCTGTTAATTTCTTCCCGCCTGTCGGATTTAAAAGGTTTGAAAAATATTTTATTCCTCGAAAACGGAAAAATTTCTCATCAGGGAAATCATGAAGAATTATTGAAAAATTGCGGGGCTTATCGTATGCTTTGGGAAATTCAAAATAAACCTGCCGATTAAATTTAAATACATAAATTTGTTTGAAATTATGAAAAAACTCTTTTTGATTTCATTGTTATTGCTCTGTGGAGTATTTTGTGCTCAGGAACAAGATAAAAAAGAACTGAATTGCTACAATAAATGGGCCATGAAATTTGAAGAACGCGGAGCCGATGAAGTGGAAGACGGTACATACACCGATGTTATTATTTCCAGCAGAATTGGCAATAAGGCCGTTTGCAATTCCGGAAAAGCCGTAGTACAAAAAGGCAAAGTAATAAAATTCTATATCCTGCTCAGTGACGGTAATTATGAGGAAGTAAAAAGAACATGGAAAAATAAAACCAATGAAAACATCAGAATCATTAACGGAATCAGTTCCTCCGTCATCACCGTTCATAACGAAGTCATCAATGTTATTTTCCCATCCAAACTCAAGCCCAAAAAGGCCAAACCCGTCAATGCTCCGGATCCGCCCGAAGATTGATTTTTTAACTTCTATTGTTCCAATTCTTTTCTATATTTGCAACCCCGTTTTAACTTATTGATTGTTATATGAAAATTGAAAGAACCGAAAAAGACCTCCTGGTAGATCAAATTTCCATGACCCTTGAACCCGGAGATTATTTGCCCCTGGTGGAACAACAAATTAAAAAACTTAAAAAAACCGTGGCCATTCCCGGCTTCAGAGTGGGCTTTGCACCGGAGGCACTCATCAGAAAATACTATGGTAAATCGGTGTTGGTTGATGCCGTTGATCGACTGATTAACGACAATATAATAAAATATTTGGAAGAAAATCAAATAACAACTCTGGGACGTCCATTAGAATCAGAAAACACTCAATCCTATTTCAATCCGGAAAAAAGCGAAAACTATACTTTCTACTTCGATATCGCTAAAGCGCCCGAAATTGATGCCAAATTGTCCGGTGACATCAAGCTTACTTATAAGAATATTACTCTTACGGATGAAATGTTTGAAAATCAATTAAACGATTTGCTTACACGCAACGGGCGTTCGGAAGAGGTGGACAAAGCCGGGCCGGACGTCATGATTCATGCCCAAGTCAGGGAAATGGAAAACGGTTCCGTGAAAGAAGACGGCATAAACGTAAAAAAATATATATTTTTTAACAAATTACCCGAATACGTTCAAAAGAAATTTACGGAACTGTCATTAGGTTCCTCGCTGGATATTTCGGCCGGTGAAATTTTCCCCGAGGAATCAGAAAGAAACTACATGTTAAACTTAAAAAACATTGATGAAGGAGTCGATACAAGCAGCATTCCGTTACGCATCACTCCGGAAAAATACCTTGTTTGGAGAAAAGCAGAATTAAACCAGGAATTCTTCGATAGGATTTATGGCAAAGATATAGTTAAAAGTGAAGGGGAATTCAAAGAAAAATTCAGAAATGAACTCCTGAACAACTTATCAAAAGAATCTGATTATCTTTTTGCCAATGAAGTTAAAAATAAATTACTGGAATATTTTGAATTACCCCTACCCGACAACTTTCTCAAACGTTGGTTAAAAACGGTAATAGAAAAACCTTTAACCGATGAACAGCTTGAAAATGAATATCCCGCGTTTGCTCGTTCCACCCGTTGGGATTTAATTGTGAATGCCATTGCCAAAAGATATTCATTAAACGTGAGTAAAGAAGAACTGGAAAACCACGTTAAAAATCTGGTAATCAATTATTTTATCAATCAAAACATTCCCATCATAGATGAGTATGTGGATAAAAGCGTTAAAAACATCCTGGAAGACCAGAATAAAGTAAGAGAATATATACAGGATGTTTTGGAAATGAAAATTGTTGCGCTTTGCAAAGAACATTGCAATGTTGCTTACGAAGAATTGAAAGAAGAAGAAGTAAAATCATAAAACCGGTATTTACTTTCTTGCTTTTTCAATACGTTGTTGATTATTTTTCATTAACCCCGGATATAAATCCGCGTTTTTAAATTATCATTGCAGGGCTTTTTGCATGAAAAGAGCGTTATTCATTATTTTCCAATTTTTGGTTTTCACATGCTTTCCACAAGAAAAAAAAGAATATTATGACCGCGAACAAAAAATTTTGAAATCAGAAACCGATTACCTCAGGGGTGTTCCGCATGGTAACTATTTTGAATACTACCAAAGCGGTAAGTTAAAGATTAAAGGTTTTTTTAAAAACGGACTGGAAGACAGCACCTGGACTTTTTTTTATGAAGACGCGAATATTAAAGGAATAGAGCACTATAAAAAAGGAAAAAAGAACGGAACTTTTGTTTTTTATTACAAAAACGGTAACAAGGCCGAACAAGACGTTTTTGTTATGGGAATTCCCGACAGCACATGGACTTCCTGGCATGAAAACGGAAAAATAAAAAGCAAAGAAACTTTTGTTAACGGCAAAAAAGAAGGAAAATGGGAATATTATTACGATAACGGCAATGTCGAATCTGTCGGTTATTTTGAGAAAAATAAAAAAAACGGAGAATTTCGCGCCTTTTATCCTGACGGAAAAACCAAAACCATGGGGATGTATTGTAATGACAAGCCCTGTGGCGATTGGATGGAGTATTATGCCAACGGGCAAATTAAATTCGCAAAAAGCTATTCAGACAGCATCGGTTATTTAAAAGAATTATACGACCCGAATGGAAAAGTTTTGGTCTCCAATGGCAACGGGAGTGTTACTCTTGTATATGAAAATGGTTTTATCCGGCAAACCGGAAAAGTAGTTAATGGAAAAAAAGACGGATTGTGGCGTTATTTTCATCAGAACGGTGAACTCGACTATCAATGTACCTATAAAGAAGGCATACCAAATGGATATTTTTGCAGCTATTATCCAAATCATAAAGTAAAATCCGAAGGTTTTTATATCGATAACAAAAAAGAAGGGCGTTGGATATTTTATTACGATAACGGCCATAAGGAAATGGAGGGTATTTTTACCAATAACATCCAGGATAGCTTATGGATATTTTACTACAATAACGGAAAAATAGAAAGGAAAGGAAATTATATATTGGGGAAAAAAAACGGTTTATGGGAGTTTTACTATAAAACCGGTGAATTGTGGAGAAAGGGTTATTACAAAAACGACAAACGCGACAGCTTATGGACCACCTGGCATGAAAACGGAAAAAAACTACAGGAAGGGCATTACAAAAACGACAAAGAAGAAGGTGAGTGGAAGAGTTGGTGGCCCAACGGAAAATTAAAAGATAAAGGAAATTTTAAAGCGGGTACTCAGGTTGGCTTATGGGAAGGTTGGTTTGATAACGGAAATTTAAATTACTCCGGGAAATATAATAAACATGGAAAAAAACACGGACAATGGGATAATTTTTATGAAAACGGCAGACCTGAAGAAATTACAACATATTTTAACGGCATTCTGCATGGCCCCACAGAGCGATGGTATAAGAAAGGCGGTTTTGCCGAACTAAAAGGAAAATATAAAAAAGGGCACCAGCATGGTAAATGGGAATATTATTATGAAACAGGCGTCCCCCAAAAAATACTAAACTTTAAAAAGGGAAAGCTCACCGGAAAAAGCATTCACTATTATTCTAACGGTAAAATTCAAATGATTACCCAACATAAAATCATCAAACTTAAAAACGGAAAAAAACAAAGTGTCTCTCATGGAGAATGGATTTACTTCGAAAAGAACGGAAAAGAAAGCGCCAGATTTTATTATGAAAACGGTATCAAAAAATAACCTTAAATTTGCTACAATGAAAAAAATCTTTTCTGTCATTGTTTTCTCAATATTTTTTTCTTTGGTATTCACTACTTGCTCGGAAAAAACTTCGGAAGATGAAAATATCACTGAAAACAGCGACAACAGTAAAAGTTCCGATACCAAAAAATATGCCGTTCAGAACATTTTTAATTCCATGCCCGACCACAAAGAAATTATTCGACTGATCGATGAAAATCAACTTCAATACAATGCAGATATATTACATGACCCTTTGAAATATAAAAACTACAGTACCGAAGAAGCTATGGCTTTTAATCTGGGAATTTACGGAACCGATTTAAGTATTACCCGCCTCTTCAATCAAACGCAGGAAAGCATTACTTTTCTAAAAGCGTTGAATTCACTGGCTCAAAAATTGGGCATTCAAAGTGTTTTCAGCGACAAACTCTTCGATCGATTGGAACAACATAAAGACATTAAAGATTCTTCCGTAATGATTATGATTTCGGCTTTTAATGCTGCCGATAAAATACTGACAGAAAATAAAAGAAGTAAAACATCTGCCTTGATGATTTCCGGCGCCTGGGTGGAGGGCTTTTTTATCTCATGCCAATTTGCCATGGAAAAAAATAACGTAACCCTTGCGAATGCTTTATTGAATCAAAATTCCTCATTAAATGAAGTTCTTAAAATGCTTGAAATTGAAAATCTTGATGATAACTCTAAGTTTATTTATGACAATCTGAAAATATTGAGTAAGGTTATCAATGAACAAAAAGAATTACTGAACCAAAATCCGGATAAGGTTACCGAAATTATTATTCCTTTAAACGAAAGCATTCTGCGTATTCGCGAAAAAATTATCAAGCTTTCCTGAATTTAACATTCATTTTTAAAAACAATTTCTAAATTTGTTTTTAAATGAAATATTTGCATTTAAATATTTATACAATTACATTTTTTTTTATTAACTTATTGTGTAATTCTCAAGTCATTTGGACTGAAACTTTTTCCAACGGTTGTGCATCGGGTTGTTTGGCCAATACGTATGGCGGATGGACGCAAACCAATACCGGAACAAACGGGGCCGCTGCCAACAACTGGTACATCAGCGGAGCGGAATGCGGTAATAGTGCGGGTTCCTGCGGCAGCAGCTGCGGAAGTACCGACCCCTCCATGCATGTGGGTGCGGCCCTTCCGGGTTCACAGTGTGCCGCCTGCTTAATTTGTCCGTCCGGCGATTGCGGAACTGCCTATGATGCAACAAGTTTTTGTTTTTGCAACGTATCCAATGTTACCACCAACAAACGCATGGAGTCGCCGGTCATTAATTGCACGGGGCACACAAACATTCGGGTCAGATTTAATTTTATTCATTTCGGGCAACCCGGAGGCGATGAGGCAAGTTTTTGGTATTACAACGGTTCGGCCTGGACACAACTGGGTATTTTTCCGCAAACCAATACGGCCGCTTGCTCCGGTCAGGGACTGTGGACACCTTTTGACATAGCCCTCCCGGCCAGCGCTAACAATAATGCCAACGTCCGCATCGGTTTTAACTGGAAAAACAATGCCGACGGTACCGGCAGCGACCCTTCCTTTGCCGTGGACGATATTGAAGTTTATGCCAAACAACCCCAATGCTTTGAACAAGCCATGGTGATTTATACTACTGCCGGCTGTCCGTCAAATTGTAATCTGACCGAATTTTCCGGCAGCGGACCTTTTTGTAACGGAACGTCCACCACCGGATGCGGTTCCTGTCCGGCCACCGGTCCAACCCTCAGTATAAACTACTCCATACCCGCCGGTTGTGCCGCTTCCGTTCAGGCATCTTTTGAAAGAAGATGCAACGGACTGGGTTGCTCGGCCTGTACATTCAGCTGCAATCAGTGGAATTCCTCGAGCGGTTGTTGTAATTCCGGTTTAGATAACAACGATTATGTGAGCATTGGCGGAAGCGGTCCGAATACCGGAATCGGCGGAGTTAATATGTCTCCGCACTATGTAGCGGCCTGTTCGTCCAATCCTTCTGCCACCATTACCATAAATACCCATACGGTTACGGCCACCGGAAACAACAACGGCGGTGCCCGGCTTTTCTACAGTCAGGTGGGCGGTAATGTGTTTGTGGAAGGCCGTGCCAACCGAATGGATGAAATTATTACCTATTCCGTTACCGTGGCTTCCACCTGCAATTGCTCCGATATCGTTCTGCCGCTCGACATCATGGGTTTCTGGGCCGAATATTCCAAAGGGAAAAAGAACCTTTCATGGTTTGTAAAAAACGAACAAAACATTAAGGAATATCGATTGTACGTCAGCAAAAATGGAAGGCATTATGAACCGATCGGTACCGTTCCATTTTCTGAATTTCAACCGGAAAATAAAGGAAAACTATACACATTCACGGATGAAACTCCTTTCTTCGGAATACTTTATTACAAGCTTGAAGTAATCAATCATGAAAACACCATTATTCATTCCATACTCAGGGACCTTCATTTAAAAAATTGGCTGGCTCCCATTCATTATTCCTTCGACGATAATGAAAATCTTATGCTTACCCCGCACGATGATGACTTTCCTTTTTCCGTTCAACTTACCGACCTCTCGGGAAAAATCATCTTTCGGGAAGAATTTTACTCCACCGAGCAACGCATTTTTATCCCTAAGGAAAAATGGGGCTACAGCCGGTTGGGGTTGTTGAGCATTATTTCCAAACACGGCTTGCAAATAATCAAAATCTTACTTCCCTGAAATTTATATCATCTTTGACTTTTTAATTTTTAAAGCCGTATATAATCGATATATTTGCGGACGTACATGAAAAATTTCATAATCCCGGTATCTTTACTGTTCTTTCTTTTTGGTTGTAAAAACAAACTGGATATCAACGCTCCCTATAAGGAAATCCCTACCGTATATGCCGTACTGACGCCTCAGGACCAACTACACATGATTCGCGTGAACAAAGTTTTTCTGGCACAAGACAATGCCAATCAATATGCCCAAGTACCCGACTCGGTGAACTATCCGGCCGGCGAACTCGACATCCGGCTTACCCGCTTCATTAACGGAAACCCGGCCCCGGCCACCGTAAACGGTAATAAACCCGAAGCCGTTTTTCACGACTCGCTTATTACAACCAAACCCGGTGCTTTTACAACCACCCAACGCATCTATGTGAATTACGATAAATTATTTACTTCCGGTACGTATGTGCTGACCATCAAGAACCTCAGAACAGGTAATGTATTTCGTGCCAGAGCCAATTCCCTCGACAGCATGATGCTGAGCGGAATTCCTCCGTTTGCCAATCCCCTTTATCCGGTCCCCTTTCACCCCAGCAATCCCCCTTATTTTTATGTGGATTATTCCAATCCGAATGCTCAATTCTCAATCGTCGAAACCCCTGTTAACGGAGCATTTTTCCAGGACTTACGCATTCGGCTGCACTATTATGACAGTTTGAACGGAGGCAATAAAATTTATAACAGCTGCGATTTTCTGTTTTCCTATCAAAACAGAAATAATATTTCCGACGGAAAATATAAATTCAGTTTTTTTGGACAGACGTTGTATGATGCCGTGGGGAATTATTTTAAAAATGTAATTAACCCTCCGGGATTTTTAGGAAGGCGCATGTATAAAATCGATTTTCTTGTAACGGCCGCTCCAGTTGAACTTTATGACTATTTGCAATTTTCGGCTCCTTCCCTAACCTTTTCTCAGGAAAAAATTCTTTATTCCAATTTTGAAGACCGTAAAGCCCTGGGTATATTTACCTTCCGTTCGCGTTGCCACATTTCCAAGGAAATGGAAAAATCCTTCATCAGCCAGTTTGCTTTCAACAAAGCAACCTGCATGTACAGTTTCTATAAATTCATTCCGCAAGGTCAGGGACAGGCCCTCATGCTGGGTACATGCCCCTGATTTATACTTTTCATATCTTATATTTCAACGCCTAAAAATTTTAATTTTGCATTTCGTTTGAAAACCATTGCTTTTCATACGCTGGGTTGTAAATTGAATTATTCCGAAACTTCGGCCATTGCCCGCAAATGCCGGCAAAGCGGTTTTGAATGCATCGAGCATTTCGAGACACAGGCCGACGTTTATGTATTAAATACCTGCTCCGTTACCGAAAACGCCGATAAAGAAGCCCGACAAATCATCCGTAAGGCATTAAAACGTAACCCGGTTGCCAAAGTAGTGGTCATGGGGTGTTATGCACAGTTACAACCCGAAAAAATACTGGAAATCCGGGGCGTGAATGCCGTCATTGGCACCAACGACAAATTCCGACTGGCCGAAATTCTGAACTCGCTGAAGGATAATGAAGCCCTGATGTTCCACGGAGGCATTCAGGATGTGAATCATTTTTCGCCCTCTTCATCCTTCGGGAGCCGAACCCGAAGTTTTCTGAAAGTTCAGGACGGGTGCGATTATCCCTGCACCTACTGCACCATACCCATGGCACGCGGAAAAAGCCGCAGCGGTACACCGGAACAAATTCTGAAAGAATTGCAACTGCTAAAGGAACAAGGCATTAAAGAAGTGGTACTGACGGGCGTTAACACTGGTGATTACGGCATTTTTGAAAATTCAACAAAAAAAGAAATTCGTTTTATTGATTTAATGAAAATTCTGGAAGATAATTCCAAAGGCATCGAGCGTTTTCGTATTTCTTCCATCGAACCGAATTTATTAAGCAGGGAAATTATTGAGTTTGTGCACCAATCGGAAAAATTCATGCCGCATTTTCACATTCCCCTGCAAAGCGGAAGCAACGCTATTCTGGCTAAAATGAAGCGGCGCTACCGTCGTGAACTTTATGCCGAAAAAGTGCTCCATATTAAATCGCTGATGCCGCAGGCCTGCATAGGTGTGGATGTTATGACGGGTTTTCCGGGCGAAACCGATGAATTTTTTGAAGAAACCCGCCGGTTTTTACATGATTTACCCGTATCGTATCTGCATGTTTTTACCTACAGCAAACGCCCCGGAACTGAAGCTTACTCCATGCACGGCCACGTGGATGAAAAAGTAAAAAAAGAACGGAACAAGATTCTCCGAAATCTTTCCGACAAAAAATCCTTTGAATTTTATTCGGAGAATCTCTTATCCGAAAAAAAGGTCTTAATTGAAAAGGTGGACTCCGAAGGAAATGCTTTCGGACACACCGAAAACTACATTTATGCAAAATTTCGTTTTAATGTGAATACGGGCGTTAATCAATTGCAAATGGTTCGCCTGCTTGAAGTTGTTTCGGACAACAACGGGCAGTTGCTGGCAACAGCCGAAGCCCTGAACTAAACCATCTTATTCCAAACAACCTGTGCTTTTTTTGGTTAAATTTGAATATGAATAAAGCATTTCAATTAACCCTTTTCTTTTTCATTTTGCCTTATACCTTGTTTGTGCAAAACCTGAAAAAATGCTCCACAACCGAGCTGATGAATGCCTGGTTTGAAGCGAACCCCGAAAAAAAATCCGGGTATGAATCCCGGAAAAAACAAATGCTTCAACTCTCTCAAAACCCCGAATGGCAAAATCAACAAAAAACTTCAGCCACTGTCTATACCATTCCCGTAGTATTTCATGTTTTGCATGTGGGCGGAAGCGAAAACATTTCGGATGCGCAAATCATCGATGCGGTGGATATTCTGACGCGTGACTTCCGAAAAAAAAATCCGGATACCGTTGCCATACAAACCGTTTTCAAAAATCTGGCTGCCGATGTTCAGATAGAGTTTGTGTTGGCTACCAAAGATCCCAACGGAAACTGCACCAACGGCATCATCCGGCACTATGACCCCAAAACGCTTGCCTGGTCGGGCAATCCGGGTGATTATCTTTACACCTGGCCTGCCAACAAATACATGAATATTTATGTGGTGAAAAACATCACCTTCAATGCAGCCGGATATACTTTTTATCCGGGAACGGTGGGTCCGGCCATGGATGCCATTGTGGTATTAAGTGATTACGTGGGCAGCATCGGAACATCCACGCCTTTCAAATCCCGTGTACTGA
>FQKF010006014.1_pt1 | contig 27464 bp, 18 predicted proteins | sample 1504521 | NCBI WGS metagenome assembly FQKF01 (sample SAMEA4475357, study PRJEB15587) | soil metagenome | biome: Soil; feature: Field | place: India | collected 2015-03-11 | depth 0 m
CCCTTCAGCCGATAACAGCTCCGCCAAAGTTGGCCGCTGGAACGACCCCGCCGGCCCGGGCACTGAATGGGCGGCTTTAGTTATTGCCAACCCGATGCCCATAGACCTTTCGCAGCGCACCCAGTTCTCTGTGCAGGTGTGGTCGCCTAAGGCGGGCAACCTGCTGTTGAAATTGGAGGGCGGTCCTAACCCCCCTAAAGAGGTGTTCGTGCCCATGGAGCCGAACAAGTGGATGACGGCAAAGGCCGACTTTGGCGACCAGGCAGGTAAGGGCCACACGCGGTGGGTGCTCTTCTTCAACGCCGGCGTCAACGGCGAACCGGGCGATGTTTATTACTTCGACAACGTCAAACTATCGGCTCCCTCCGAAGCCGTCATCGAAGACTTTGAAAACGGTATCAGCCTCGGCTGGCAGCCGCTCGATCAGAACACTGCCCTGCACGGCACGTTCAATGGACCAACGCCCAACCCAAACCCCAACAGCGTCAACAACTCGCCCAATGTAGGCTGCTATGCCAAAGGCTCTTCGCCATTCTCCACGCTGCAGGCTTTCTCGCTGACGCCCTTCGACCTGTCGGTGTTCCCGCAGTTCAACGTGGACGTCCTCAGCCCAGCCAGTGGCGGCAAAGTGACCATGCAGCTCAGCTCGCCCACACAGGGCAACAAGTCCGCGGAGGCCACGGTTATCACGCCCGGCCAATGGGAAACGCTCAACTTCGACTTCTCGGCATTCAATAACATCCAAGACTTTAGTGAAGTACGCTTCATTTTCAATGCTGGCACCGCATCGCCGGGCCAGACCTGGTGCATAGACAATTTGCGCCAGTCGAAGGCCACCGTGGACCCGTGTATCGGCGTAGTGCCCATTCCCAATATCATTGACGACTTTGAGTGTCAGCGGAACTTTGTGCAAATCTTCTACGGCGCCAGCGATATCAAAGCAGTCAATAACCCGCATTTAGCACCCGAGAACGGCTCACTCAAGGTGGGGGAATACAAAGACCCTGCCGGCCCGGGTACCGAATTTGCCGGCATTGGCTACGAATTTGCCGCACCGCCTGACCTTTCCACCTACAATCAGTTGCAGCTGCAAATATGGTCACCCTTTAGCAACGTGCCGTTCCTCTTCAAATTAGAAGACGGCGACACGCCGATAGAAATTTTCGATACACTCAAGAGTGCCAACCGATGGCACCGATTTAACATTGACTTCAGCAAATACATCGGCACAAAGAACAAGAAGTTGATCATCTTTGTCAATGTCCTCAGCCCAACGGGTGGCGGTACCTATTACATTGACAACGTCCGCTGGGCGCGCGCCGGCTACAATGGCTGTATCGCCGACTATCAATCGCCTCAGACGAGCATCACCAACTTCCGCTACTTTGCCAACGGCTCATTAGAACAGGCGGGTTATCAGTTTGAAATTGTGGATAACCCCAACCCGTCGGGCCTCAACACTTCTTCCAAAGTGGGCAAATTTGTTAAGGCCGGCGATGCGCTGCCGTTTGCCGGCATGTATGCTGACTTAGAGGCGCCTATTGCCTGGAAAGGCAACAAGCGCGTACGCGCCAAAGTGCTTATGGACCACATCGGCAACTTTGCCGTCAAAGTCGAGGGCGATGCCGTCAATGGCGCTTTCTTGGAAATCCCGGTGCCCAACACAAAAATCAATGCCTGGGAAGAGCTCACCTTTGATTTCTCGGCCGTGCCCGACAATTCGGAATTCAAACGCCTGACCATCTTCTTCGACCTGGGCATCAACGCTACGGGTCAAAATGTAACGTCGTACTTCGACGACATTGTGATTGGCGACGGAGCCTGCACAACGGTATCGGTGTGGCAACCACTGCCGTTGGAGCCGATGAAAGTATGGCCGAACCCCGCTCAGCAGTGGCTGCGGGTCGAAAACTTTGACCACATTGTGCGTATCACCATTACCGACCTGATGGGGCGCCGCGTAGCAGAGGTGAATACGCTGGGCGATTGGCTCACCGACATTGACGTGTCGCAGTTTGCGTCCGGAGTGTACCAGCTGACGGGCTTCAATGCTCAGGGCTTGCCGGTAGGTATGGCGAAGTTTGTGAAGCATTGAGTACACGAATGGCTTCTGAGGCGCTGCCCGCCGTTCGGCCCTCATTCACGGTGTCGGGCGATGGCAGCGCCTTCTTCATCTCAACTTAAAGGCGCTATGCGTGTCTTTTTTCTGGGTTTATGCTGTGTGAGCGCGGTGTGGCTGGCAGCGCAAGAGCGCTTGCCGTTTAGCGCGGAGGAATTACAACGGCGCACCTTTTTGTATTTCTGGGAACGCGCCGATTCGTTGGGCCAGATACCCGACCGATGGCCGACAAAGACGTTTTCGAGTATTGCTGCCACGGGCTTTGGCTTGAGTGCTTACCTCGTGGGCATCGAGCGCGGCTGGGTGAGCCGAGAGGAGGCAGCCCAGCGTGTCCTGCACACCTTGCAAACATTGCTGGCCCTACCCCAAGGGCCGGATGTAGAGGGCACGGCAGGCTACCGTGGCTTCTTCTACCATTTCCTCGACCACGAGCGCGGACGGCGCTACAAAGACGTCGAACTGTCGTCCATTGACAGCGGCCTGCTCATGGCCGGCATCCTGTCGTGCATGACCTATTTCAATGGCAGTAATCCGACGGAGGTGGCCATCCGGCAAACAGCCGATAGCCTGTACCGCCGCGTCGAATGGGACTGGATGCTCGGACCCAACCACCGCCTTAGCATGGGCTGGCGGCCCGAAAAGGGCTTCATCAGCGCCGAATGGTTTGGCTACACCGAGGCTATGATTTTGTATATACTCGCCTTAGGTTCGCCCACGCACTCCATCCCGACCTCGGTCTGGGACGCTTGGACGCTCAACTACGCCTGGGACGAATACCAGGGCCAGCCACATGTGCAATTCGGTCCGCTCTTCGGCCATCAGTACAGCCACGTGTGGGTGGACTTTCGAGGCATCCAAGACCGATACATGCGCCAAAAAGGCATGGATTACGCTGAGAACAGCCGCCGTGCTACGCTGGCTAATCGCGCCTATTGCATTCAAAATCCAAGGCAATTTCGGGGCTACTCAGAAAATATCTGGGGGCTTACGGCTTGCGATGGTCCTATGGAATGGGTGCAGCGCTACGGCCAGGCGCTGTGCGTGCCCGAAGACTGGAAATACCTCCGTGCTTATCACGCGCGCGGCGCAGCCGGCGACTATTGCGAAGACGACGGCACCATTGCGCCTACTGCGGCCGGTGGGTCGGTGCCCTTCGCTCCCGAGGTCTGCCTGCCCGCCTTGCAGGTGATGTGGGAGATGTTCTACGACAGTCTTGTAGGCCCCTACGGCTTCAAGGATGCCTTTAATCTGACGTTTACCGCTGGCGGTCGCCTGCCCAACGGATGGTTTGCCGAAGACTATCTGGGCATAGACCAGGGCCCTATTCTCCTGATGCTGGAGAACTACCGCAGTGGTTTTTTGTGGGATTTGATGAAAAAAAATCCCTACATCCGCGCCGGTTTGCGTCGGGCCGGATTTAGCGGTGGCTGGCTGGAGACCTTCAATGATGGACCTCTGCCGCCCGAAAGGGCTGTGAGGCTCAACCCGGAGGTGCCGGCAGAGCCGAAATGGCTGTTTGAAAAGCGCGTCTTTCGCGAAAGTGTGTCCAGTGCCTTGCCTTATCGGCTGCTGCGGCCGGCTAATGGGCTGCCTGAGACCACCGTCAGTGGCCTGCGCCGAAATGCACAGGGACGTCTGATGGATGCCCGGGGCCGGCAGGTGCGCGTTCCGTTAGTAGTCTTCTTGCACGGCGTGGGCGAACGCGGCTATGACAACGAACGCCAGCTGCTCAACGGCGTGCTGGCCTTTGCTGAAAGGGAGGCAATGCGCCGCTACCCCTGCTACGTGCTCGCTCCGCAATGCCCGCCCGATGCGCGCTGGTCGGGGGCCGATATCCGCACAGCCGTTACCTGGAGTGAAACGCCTACTGAACCCATGCGTTTGCTGATGGCCCTCATCGAGCAATTGCTGCGCGACGAGCCTGACATTGACCCCTCCCGCGTGTACCTGACGGGCCTCTCCATGGGCGGCGCTGGTGTGTTTGACCTGCTCATGCGCCGTCCGGAGTGGTTTGCCGCAGCCGTCCCGCTGTGTGGTGGCGGTGACCCCGCGCAGGCCCACCGCATACGAAATGTCGCCCTCTGGGTCTTTCACGGTCGCTTGGACGAAGTGGTGCCGCCCTTCCGCTCGCGCCGCATCATCGAGGCCTTGCGCCGATACGGGCAACCCGTGCGCTACACCGAATACGATAGCCTGGCCCACGCCATCTGGCACCAGACGTACTACAACCCGGAGGTGATGGAATGGCTATTTGCCCGCCGAAAGCAACAGTGAAAGGAGTGGGCGACCATTGCCCCAGGCCCCAGCGCATTTCATTTCATTTCAGGTCAATTTATGAAAAAAACGCAGCGATTAACCCTCTTTTTTCACTATTGCTCGGGTGCTTATGCAACATTTTAACATGTTAGATTGGGCCGTTATTGGCGGCTATTTTGCTCTTCTGTTGGCGGTGGCCGGCTGGGTCATTCGGCAGCGGCAGCGCGATAGCGCGGACTACTTTTTGGCCGGGCGCAATGTGGGCTGGTTTGTGGTGGGTGCTTCCATTTTTGCTTCCAACATCGGGTCTGAGCACGTTGTAGGGCTGGCTGGCGCAGGTGCAGGGGGCAAAATACCGATGCTCATCTACGAGCTCCACGCCTGGATTGTGCTGCTGCTGGGTTGGGTATTTCTGCCCTTTTACCTGCGCAGCCGGGTGTTTACGATGCCAGAATTTCTGGAGCGCCGCTTTAGTCCTCAGGCGCGCTGGTTTCTGACGCTGTTTTCCCTGCTGGCATATGTGATGACAAAAGTGTCGGTAACCATCTATGCCGGGGGCATCGTGGTTTCTACGCTGCTAGGGATTGATTTTTGGGTAGGCGCTTTTATCACGGTGGTGCTCACAGGAGCTTACACGGCGCTGGGGGGCCTGCGCGCGGTGGTGTACACCGAGGCCCTGCAAACCGTTATCCTAATTGTGGGGGCTGGTGCCCTGACGTTTTTCGGCCTTCAAGCCGTGGGCGGCTGGTCGGGTATGCGTGCCGCGCTGGAGCCGGGCTACCTGAGCATGTGGCGACCGCCCAACGACCCTGAATTTCCGTGGCCCTCGTTAGTCATGGCCAGCACCATCTCCGGTATCTGGTACTGGTGTACGGATCAGTACATCGTGCAGCGGGCTTTGGCCGCGCGTAATCTGCAGCAGGGCCGACGCGGCACCACCTTTGGTGCCCTGCTCAAGCTGATGCCGGTGTTTTTGTTCCTGCTGCCCGGCGTTATTGCCTTGGCCCTCAAAAATCGGGGTGAGCTGACGTGGGAACGCCCCGACCAGGCGTTCTCTACGCTCATGGTGGCGCTTATGCCGCATGGCTTGCGCGGTCTGGTGGCGGCAGGGCTGTTGGCCGCGCTGATGAGCTCGCTGGCCTCAGTGTTCAACTCCTGCTCGACGCTTTTCACCATAGACGTCTATAAAAAATGGCGCCCCGACGCCCCGGAAAATGAATTGGTGCGCATAGGCCGCCTGGCCACCACTGTCGTGGTGCTGCTGGGCATCGCCTGGATACCCATCATGCAAAACATTTCGGGCGTGTTGTACGAGTACCTGCAGTCGGTACAGGCCTACATCGCTCCGCCCATCACGGCAGTGTTTCTACTGGGTATCTTCTCCAGTCGCATCAATGCGAAAGGAGCTATGGCGACTTTGCTGGTGGGTCTGGTCGTAGCGGTCGCGCGCCTGGTGCTCGAAATCAGCCGTCCGTTGCTCGACCCCAAGGGCCTGCTGTATGCGTTTGGCGACCTCAACTTCCTAACCTTTGCCAGCTGGTTCTTCTTTTTTTGCGTGATGGTGTGTGTAGCCGTCAGCCTGCTCACACCGCCCCAGCCCAAAGAGCAGGTGCATGGCCTTACCTATGCTACGCTCTCCGAGGAGCATCGTGCCGAACTGAAGGCCAGCTACAACCTTTGGGATATCCTCGCCTCGGCCCTTGTAGTGGGAATCGTGGCGTGGATTATGCTTACATTCACGGGCTAAATAATTGACTCCCTTTTTGTTATGAAATTTCATCCGCTTCGATATCTCGCCACACTTACTGCTCGCTTCGAGGAGCGATTGCGCCAACAGCAGCGGCCAGCGCACACCACCGGGTTTTGGGTTGGCCCTCGAAGCCTCGGCCATTACGGGCTGGCTCTCTTCGTGCTGGTAATGCTACTGGCCTTTTTCTCCCATAGGCCACCTGCTGCTCCTGCTGCTGCATCGGTCGAAGAGCGCTTTGTGGACTCGCTGCTGACCCAAATGACCGTGGAGGAAAAAATCGGCCAGATGACCCTGTTCACCACCGATTGGGAGGCCACAGGCCCAACCATTCGGGCCGGTTATCAGGAGGATATCCGGAAAGGGCGCTGTGGCGCGCTGTTCAACAGCCACACCGTGGCGTTTACGCGCGAATTGCAGCGCATCGCCGTGGAAGAGACTCGCCTGAAAATTCCGCTGCTCTTTGGCTACGATGTCATTCATGGCTACAAGACCATTTTCCCCATTCCGCTGGCCGAGGCTGCCAGTTGGGATCTGGAGGCCATTGAGCGTTCGGCGCGCATTGCGGCTGTGGAGGCTTCGGCGGCAGGGCTGCACTGGACGTTTGCTCCCATGGTGGACATCAGCCGCGACCCGCGCTGGGGCCGCGTCATGGAAGGCGCGGGCGAGGACACCTGGTGGGGCTGCCGCGTAGCGGAAGCGCGCGTACGGGGTTTTCAGGGTAGAGGGTTGGGCTACACGGATGCCGTGGTAGCCTGTGTGAAGCACTACGCCGCCTACGGAGCGCCCACGGCGGGCCGTGAGTACGGCACGGTGGACATGAGCGAGCGCTTCTTCCGGGAGTATTACCTGCCGCCCTATGCTGCTGCTGTGCGCGCCGGAGCAGCCACGGTGATGACCTCGTTCAACGACTACGACGGCGTGCCCGCTACCGGAAGCCGCTACCTGCTGACTGAGGTGCTGCGCCGCGAACTGGGCTTTGCGGGCTTTGTCGTTACCGACTACACTGCCATCAATGAAATGGTGCCGCACGGAGTCGCGCGCGACGAACAGGAAGCCGGCGAACTTGCCCTGCACGCGGGTGTGGATATGGACATGCAAGGCGCCGTCTTTCAGCGGTTTTTAAAAAAATCCCTCGACGCCGGCAAGGTTTCCATAGCGCAGATAGACACTGCCGTGCGGCGTATCCTGCTGCTGAAATACCGGCTGGGCCTGTTTGAAAACCCCTACAAATTCTGCGACGCGGAGCGCGAAAAGCGCCTGCTGCTGAGCGCTGAACACCGGGCAGCCGCCCGCGACATGGCCCGCAAAAGCATTGTTTTGTTGAAAAACGAGCGCAAAGTACTGCCGCTGGCGCGTACGGCGCGCATTGCGTTGGTAGGCCCGCTGGCCGACAACAAGAGCGAGCTCATCGGCAGCTGGAGCGCGGCGGGCAATGCTGCTGATTGCGTGAGCCTGCTGGAAGGGTTGCGCGCTGCTAGCAAAGGCGCCGTCTGGCACGCCAACGGCTGCGACCTCGAGGGCGATAGCCGGCGCGGCTTTGCCGAGACCTTGGCGTTGGCCAGGAAGGCTGATGTGGTAGTGGCGGCCGTTGGCGAGGCGGCTTATATGAGCGGTGAGGCGGCTTCACGCACGCAATTGTCGTTGCCAGGCGTGCAGGAGGCGCTGATAGAGGCATTGGCTGCTACAGGCAAACCGCTCGTGGTTGTGCTCATGAATGGCCGACCCTTGGCCATTCCCGGCGTTGTAGAGCGCGCCACAGCCTTAGTGGAAGCCTGGTGGCTTGGCACAGAGGCGGGTAATGCGCTGGCAGATGTGCTTTTTGGCGACTACAACCCCAGCGGCAAATTGCCCATGACCTTCCCGCGTTCGGTCGGCCAAGTGCCCATTTTTTACAACGAAAAAAATACGGGCCGCCCTTTCGACCCCAACAGCAAGTGGACCAGCAAGTACATAGATGCGCCCAACAGCCCGCTGTTTCCCTTCGGCTTTGGCCTGAGCTACACGACGTTTGAATACTCAGCACCTGCGGCTTCTGCGCGCATCTTCCGCGCGGGCGATACGCTGCGCATCAGCGCTGTGGTGCGCAACATCGGTGATCGAGCCGGCACCGAAGTTGTCCAGCTTTATGTGCGCGACTTAGTAGGCAGCGTAACCCGCCCCGTGCGCGAACTCAAGGGTCTCCAGCGCATTCATTTGCAACCGGGCGAAAGCCGAACGGTAACCTTCGCCCTGACGGAGGCCGACTTGCGCTTTTACCGAGGCGACATGACCTTTGGCTCAGAGCCCGGTGAATTTGACATTTTCATCGGCAGCCACTCTGCCCACGGGCAGCCCGTGAGGGTAGCACTCCAGTAACGCCCAAGCTTGTTTGGCAAATGAAAAAAACATCATCACTCATCCACAACCTGTTTTCACCCGGCAGTCCGGCAACGCAAACCGTTACGGACAAGATTGCAAGGAGGACAACACTATGAAACAGCTACATCTTTTCCTCATCTGCCTGTTGGCTCAGGCAGCCGCTATCGCTCAGCAGCGCGTGGTGGGTCGCGTAACCGACGCCGAGACGGGCGAAGGGCTTATCGGCGTTACCGTTACGTTTCAAGGCGCTACTCTGGGTACCGTAACCGACGCGGAGGGGCGGTACGATTTGGCTGTGCCTAACCTGAGCGGTACTCTCGTGTTTACGTACACCGGCTATATCGAGCAGCAAATCCCGCTACAAGGGCGCACTACACTCGATGTGGCCCTGTCGCCTCAGGTGGAAACTATTGGTGAAATTGTCGTGGTCGGTTACGGTACCCAACGTAAAAGCGACCTGACAGGCGCCGTGGGTACGGTAAAGACGCGTGAGATTGAGCGCATTCCCACAGCATCGGTAGACCAGGCCCTGCAGGGCAAGATTGCTGGCGTTTACGTGGTACCGGCCAGCGGGCGGCCCGGCGATGGTGCTGTGGTGCGTATCCGCGGCACGGGCACGCTCAACAATGCCAACCCGCTTTACGTCGTGGATGGTATGCTGCTCGAGGATGCCTCGTTTGTCAACCCATTGGATGTGGAGTCGGTCGAGGTACTTAAAGACGCCTCTGCCACAGCCATTTACGGCAACCGCGGAGCCAATGGCGTGATCATCATCACCACCAAACGCGGCAAGGTGGGCGAGCGAGCGGCCATTACAGTGAACAGCTACTACGGCACACAGGCATTGACCCAACAGGTGCCCATGGCCAATGCGGCGGAGTTTGCCCAGATGTACAACGAGTTGCAGGGCCAGCTCTTCTTCCCTAACCCGCAGGCCCTGGGGGCGGGCACCAACTGGCAGGATGTGGTCTATCGGCAGGCGCCCATTGCCAGCGTACAGCTGAGCGCTGCGGGTGGCTCCGACAAGTTTACCTACAACGTGGCTGGCAACTACTTCAACCAGTCGGGCATTGTGCGCGAGTCAGAGTTTGAGCGCGTTACGCTGCGGTTGAATAACGAATACCAGGTTAACAAGGCTGTTCGCTTAGGCAACAATATCTCCTTTGCCTCGGCCAAAAGCCAGAATGCCCCAGGTGTGTTGCTTTCAACGCTGTGGATGCCTCCCGTTTACGCCGAGCGCGACTCGGTGGGTAAATTTTCAGATCCGACGTTTTTTGGTACCGCCATTGGCAACCCAGCTGCTGATTTATTTTACAAAAACAACAATTTCTCCCGCAACAACCGCCTGGTGGGCACGCTGTATGGCGACTTGAAGCTGCTGAAATACTTCACCTTCCGCTCCAATTTCGGCTTAGACTACGGCCTGGCGCGGAGCCGCTATTACGAGCCGGTATTTCAGGTGTCGGTGGCGCAGCGCAACGCTAACGACCGGCTGGAAGTGGGCTTCAATGAGAGTCGTTCGTGGCTGTGGGAAAACACGCTGAATTTTGACCACGAGTGGAAACGCCTGCGCATCAATGCGCTGGCTGGCTATACGGCCCAGGAAACGCGCTTTGAGTATTTCGGCGCCAGCCGCAGCAACTTCCCTTCGGGCATTGACGAACTGCTCTACCTGTCGGCAGGCAACGACACCACCCAGCTGAACTACGGCGGCGCTGGCGAATGGGCTATGGTAAGTTACCTGGGGCGCGTCAACATAACCCTGTCGGAGCGCTATCTGCTGACGGCATCCATTCGGGCTGATGGGTCGTCGCGCTTTTCGCCCAAAAACCGCTGGGGCTACTTCCCGTCCTTTGCCGCTGGCTGGAACATCGCTCAGGAACCCTTCATGGCCCACCAGCGCCTATTCGACCGGCTCAAACTGCGCGCCTCTTGGGGTTTGGTGGGCAACGATAAAACCCAGCTCTACCCCTCGTTCGGCATCATTCAGGGCAACCTCTACGCTATCTTCGGGCCAAACGAAGCCCTCAACACCGGCGCTACCCTCACCACATTGGCCAACCCTGACGTGCGCTGGGAGGAAACGGCCCAGACGGACATCGGCTTGGAAATAGCCCTCTTCAGAGGACGCCTGACCGCTGAAATAGACTGGTACAACCGCCTGACTTACGACATTTTGTACGAACTGCCCATACCTGACTACGTCGGCTCAGCGGGCAACCCGGTAGTGAACGTCGCCGACGTGCGCAACCGTGGCTGGGACATCACGCTGGGCTGGCGTGATACGCGCGGCAAGGTGTCGTACCATCTGGGCGCTATTCTCTCTACTGTCCACAATGAAGTGGTCGAACTCGACGCCCGCAAATCCGAAGTGCGCGCCGCCGGCACTTCTCAGGGCGACTTTGCGACCCGAACCATCGTGGGCCGCTCTATTGGCGAATTTTACGGCTTTCAGGTGGCCGGCATCTTTCAAAATACCGAAGAGCTGGCCAAATACCCGCGCTTAGGCAACGAAAGACCCGGCGACTTCCGCTATCAGGACACCAATGGCGACGGCAAAATCACCGATGCCGACAAAGTCTTTTTGGGTAGCCCTATCCCGAAACTCACGTACGGCTTCTCCGCTGGCATTGAGTGGGCGGGCTTCGACCTGGCCGCCGACTTCTTTGGCGTTTATGGCAACAAAGTCGTCAGTGCCTGGCACATGTCGCGCTTTGGTGTCTATAACTGGCACCGCCGCTTTTATGAAGGCCGCTGGACGGGTGAAGGCTCCAGTAACGAAGTGCCACGTGTAACCAACGGCGGACACAATTACCGCATGTCGAGCTTCTATGTGCAAGATGGCTCTTTCCTGCGCCTGCGCAGTCTCGTCGTGGGCTACACCTTGCCTCGAGCCCTTACCCAGCGCATCGGCATCCAGCGCGCCCGCCTTTACCTGAACGGTACCAACCTGTGGACACGCCAGACCTACGACGGTTACTCGCCCGAATTCCCGGGCAGCAGTGTCTTCACCGCAGGGGTGGATTACGGTTCCTATCCTATTGCCAAGACGATGTCCTTCGGCTTAGACGTAACTTTCTAACGCTTTCACCCCCAGATGACGTTCTTATACGCAGAGAGGCCATTTTATCAAATCATAGCGCTATGAAACAAGGCACATTTTCTCGCATTCTCGCGGTCCTGGCCGTCGGTGTTTTTCTCTTATTGGGCTGCCAAAAAGACTTCCTCGACCGCAAGCCATTAGGGCAGCTGACGTACGAAAATTTCTTTCAAAATGCGGAGCAGGCCATTCAGGCCACCAATGCGGTCTATAATCAGTTTCGCAGCTGGGACTGTGTGGGGCTGCCCTACCTGGGCGTTACTGACATCATCAGCGATGACGCCGACAAAGGCTCAACGCCCAACGATGCGCCCTTCCTGCTAGAAGTGGATAGCTTCACCTTCGACGCCACCAACATCACCTTTGCCACGGTATGGCGCGGTTATTTCCGCGTGATTGCGCGCGCCAATGTGGCCATCGGTGAGATATCCAAAATTGACATGAACCCGGCACTGCGCGATCGCTTAGTGGGCGAGTGCAAGTTCCTGCGTGCCTATGCGTATCTGTTGTTGGTGCAATGGTTTGGCGATTTACCGCTCATCACACGCCCTCTGACAGGCGATGAGTACTACGCTCAGGAACGCCAGCCCCGCTCGGCCATTTACGACCAGATAGAGCGCGACCTCCTGGATGCCATTCAGGCGCTGCCGGAAAAGTCGCAGTACCCACCTGCCGATTTGGGCCGCGCCACCAAAGGTGCTGCACGAGGACTGCTGACCAAGTTGTATATGGTGAAGAAGGACTTCATCAAAGCCGAACAGTATGCGCTGGAAGTCATCAACTCGGGTCAGTACAGCCTGTTGCCGCGGTATTCGGACAACTTCTTGCCCGTAGGCGAAAACGGCGCGGAGTCCGTCTTTGAAATTGGCTGTGTGGCCCTGCCGGCACCCGTGGCAGGACCCGGCGCCTCACCGTACAACATGATTCAGGGCGTGCGCGGCGTGCCTAACTTAGGTTGGGGTTTCAACCGGCCTTCGGATAATTTAGTCTCGTCATACGAACCGGGAGACCCTCGGCGCGAAGCCACCGTCATCTATGTGGGCGAGGTCTTGCCCGACGGCTCCACCATTGTGCAGGACAACCCGGAAATTGTGGGCGAACGCTACAACCAGAAGGCGTGGGTACCGGCTCACGCTGGTCTGCAGGACAACGGCCCGGGCAACATTCGCATCCTGCGCTATGCCGACATCTTGCTGCTGGCCGCAGAGGCGCTCAACGAAAACGGTAAGCCCGCCCAGGCACTGCAATACCTCAACCAGGTGCGCAAACGCGCCCGCGGGACGAACAACTTCATTCTGCCCGACGTAACCATCACCGACCGGGCGCAATTGCGCGAGCGTATCTACCGCGAACGACGCGCTGAGCTGGCCATGGAGCAGCACCGCTGGTTCGATCTGCTGCGTTGGGGGCGCGTTGCTTCTGTCATGCAGGCGTTGGGTAAGCAGTTTTTTGTACCCGGAAAACATGAACTACTGCCCATTCCGCAAAGCGAAGTGGACCTGACAGAAGGGCGGCTACGCCAGAACCCGGGATATTGAACAACGTCGGGAGGGTCAGCTTTAACCAAAGCGCCCGTGCAGGTAGTTGTAGGTCAGTTCTTGCTGCGGCTGTTCGAACATTTGGGCCGTCGGGCCGTACTCAATGAGTTCACCCAGGTACATAAAGGCCGTGTAGTCAGCGATGCGTTGGGCCTGCTGGAGGTTGTGTGTTACAATGACGATGGTGAGCATCCGTTTGAGTTCCAGCAGGGTCTCTTCCACTTTGGCCGTGCTGATGGGGTCTAAAGCAGAGCATGGCTCATCGAGCAGGATAACTTCGGGTGCTACGGCGATAGCACGTGCTAAGCACAGGCGCTGCTGCTGGCCGCCGGAGAGCTCGAGGGCGGACTTATCCAACTCGTCTTTGACCTCATCCCACAGATGGCTTTGTCGCAGGCTATTTTCCACTACCGCACGAATATGCTCCTGGTCGTTTACACCGTTGATTTTCAGGCCATAGGCCACGTTTTTAAAGATGGATTTTGGAAAGGGATTGGGCTTTTGGAAGACCATGCCAATCTGGCGGCGCACCCATACTGGGTCAACGCGAGGATCCAAGATGTTCTTGCCTTCAAACAAAATGCGCCCCTTCAAGCGGATATCCGGGTTGAGGTCGTGCATACGATTGATGCTGCGCAGTAACATCGTTTTGCCGCAGCCCGAAGGACCTATTAGAGCGACGATCTGGTGTTCGGGGATGTTCATTGAAATGTCCCTTAAGACATGCTTCGAGCCGGCGTACAAGTGGAGGTCTTCTATTTGTAGGATGTGCCTTTCCATGACGGTTTACAGGCGTTTTTTTGGATGATACTGCGCGCGGAGCACGAAGGCGATGAGGTTGAGCAAGAAGACCAAGAGCAGCAGCGCAATGGCCGTTCCATAGGCCAGCGGGCGCACCAGTTCGGGGTCGTGGTGTTGCGTGGAGAGGATGTATAGGTGATAGGGCAATGCCATGAACTCGTCGAAGGGCGAGGCAGGCAAGTATCGGGTGTAGAAAGCCACGCCAGTGAAGAGGATGGGCGCTGTTTCGCCGGCGGCGCGAGAGAGCGCCAGAATGACACCTGTCAAGATGCTGGGCAACGCTGTGGGCAGCACGACGCTGTAAGTCGTCTCCCAGCGTGTGGCGCCTAAGGCTAACGCGCCTTCGCGCAAGGCGCTTGGCACCTGGCGGAGGGCCTCCTCGGTCGTTGCGATTACGGAGGGCAGCGTCAGCAGCGCCAGAGTGCAGGCCGATGCCAGAATGGACGCCCCCATGCGCATACTTTCTACAAAGATGGCCAGGCCAAAAAGGCCATAGACAATGCTGGGCACACCCGCCAAATTGCGCACGGCTGCTCGCGTAAGCTGCGTAAGCATGCCCTTGTTGGCGTACTCTACCAGCCACACGGCGCAAGCCACGCCCAACGGAGCTGCCAGTAGCGTAGCCACCAGGGTTACCACTGCTGTGCCAAAGATGGCCGGCCAGATACCGCCTTCTGTCATGCCCTGGCGCGGAAAGCCGGTCAGGAACTCCCAGCTGAGCACCGGAATGCCCTGTCGGCTCAAGTCGAAGAGCATAATGACCATAAAGGCTGCCATGCCCAAAGCGCAGGCAATCAAGGAGGCCATACCTATCCACATCCAGAGCGTCCGTATCATCATTGTCCGCGTTTTCTTAGCCGGGCGGCCGCACGCTCGGCGGCGAAATTGATGGTCAGTGTAATAAAGAAGAGCACTAAGGCACAAGCAAACAGCGCATAGTAGTGCGTCGTTCCGGTGGGTACCTCGCCCATTTCAATGGCTACCGTGGCAGTGATGGTGCGCACCGAAGAGAAGAAGCCCTGCGGCATGGCCGTAGCATTGCCCGTGGCCATTAGCACGGTCATCGTCTCGCCAATGGCGCGTCCTACCCCCAACATGATGGCTGCCAGCAGGCCCGAATAGCAGGCCGGTAGCGTTACCCGTGTGAGCGTCTCCCACCGATTGGCGCCCAGAGCGTAACTGGCCTCCTTATACGCCCGAGGCACGGCCTGCACCACGTCTTCCGAAATGCTGATAACGGTGGGCAACGCCATGAAGGCCAGCAAGATAGAACCATTGAGGGCATTCAGCCCATTGGGCAGGCTAAATACCTGCGCCAAAAATGGCCCGACCAACACAATGCCCACAAAGCCCATTACTACCGACGGCACAGCCGCCATGAGTTCCACAATGGGCTTTAGCAGATTGCGCAACCACATGGGTGCAATCTCTGAGAGGAAAAACGCCATGCCCACGCCCATAGGTGCAGCAATGGCGGTAGCGCCAAGCGTCGTCAGCGCTGTACCCAGCAGCAGCGCACCTATCCCATAGGAAGGGGTATCGTAGGCGGCCGGATTCCAGACATTTAGCGAGAAAAACTCACCCAGCCCAATGCGCTCAAAGGCCCTCCAGCTTTTGATGGCCAGAAGCAGGAAGATACCCAGCAGCGTGGCGATGGAGACGAATGCCGATGCTGCCAGCAATTTTTCAAAGAACTCGTTCCAAAAGCGGCGGCGGCTCGTCATCGCTTTTCGGTGTAGTAATAATTCAGAGTTTCGACATAAGAGGAAGCAGGGCTGAAAGCATGGTAAGCCGCCAGCATCTCGGGCCAGGGAGGCAAATAGCCGTTTTGCAAGATTAGTTGCTGGCCTGCCGGGCTGGCTTCAAACTGAAAAAAGGCTTTGATTTTGCCGGAGGGATGTCCATTGGTAAACTGATACAGTGGGCGCACGAGCGGATACTCGCCCGAGCGCAACCCTGCTTCATCCAGCGGTGAGACGGCCCGCCGCTTAGCGTCGGCCTTCAGGCGCACAACGCGCACGCCCTGGCGAATGCTGCCGTCGGCTTTGGCCACATAGCCCAGCCCGACGTAACCAATACCGTAAGGATCGCGCATAACAGACTCCACAATTTGAGCCGTGCCGTTCATCTGCTTGAGCGCCGGTGAAAAGTCGCGCCCCAGCACTCGCTCGCGGAAATAGACAAAAGTGCCGGAGTTGCTCTGGCGTCCGTAGAGCGAAATGCGACCCGGCCGACCGCCTACCTCCGCCCAGTCGCGGACTTCGCCGGCGTAGATGCGCCCCAACTGCTCTAAAGTTAGGCTATCCACACCCACCGCCGGATTGACCACCACGACTAAAGCATCCGCGGCAAAGACATGCGCCGCCAACCGAATGCCGCGTTGCCGCGCCAACGCAATCTCCTCGTTTGTCAATGCACGCGAAGAATTGGCTACGTCCACTTTACCGTTGAGCAGGGCCGCTATGCCCACGCCCGAGCCGCCGCCAGTGATGCTGATAGAAACAACAGAGTCTTCGGCCATGTAGGCTTCGGCTAAGCGAAACACCAGGTTTACCTCCGTGTCCGAGCCTCTTACCGTAATGCGCTCCACGCTGCGCATCTGATGACAGGTACTGTATGCCATCACCAAACCCGCTAGCAACAACAACCGTCCGAAAATAGCCCAACCGTTAGGCCGGCTCTTCTTCGTCTGCCTCGCCTTCCGCTGCCTCTTCGTCATCTTCATCTATGTGCTCCTCTTCGTCGTCGGAGTCTTCTTCGTCGGAGTCCTCCTCGTCGTCGAAGGCCTCATCTTCCACGTCCTCGAGGTCATCTTCTTCGAGGTCGCCGTCTTCCTCTTCCGCTGCTTCGTCTTGAGGCCCTTCTTCGTCTGTTAGGGCTGCCCGGAGCATTTCTTCCAGGGCCACAGCGGAGAGCGTTTCTTCTTGTTCCAAAGTGAGAATGTCTGTGCGCATAGTGTTAATTTTTGCGCCAAAATTCTATGTCTTAGGACGCTCCGAAGGTGCTGTACAGGTTAAGTTGATATTAAGAATGCAGCGGCCTCTTTTGTTGCCGGCGGAGGGGTCAAACGGCCCAGTGTCCTAAGTATTTGAGGAAAATTTTGGTCAGGTTTTCTGCATCTGAAATGCCGCGGTGGTGGGTGCCGGTGAACAGGATATTTTCCATTTCAGTGGCCTTTTTCAGGCCTACGGGACGCCGCAGGCCCTTTAGCTGCATGTACTGCTGCTTGAGGTTGGCGTGTGGTTCGGCCCAGTCGGTTTCCAGGCGGTGCAGGCGACAGTCGTGGACAAGCATCTTTTGGTCTAAAGAGCCCCAGGAGCAGAGGGTGTAGTCTTCCTCGCCGATGCGCGCCCATTCCCAGAATTCTTCAATGACTTCCGGGAACGTAGCGGCCCGATTAACATCCTGCTGGCTGATCTGGGTAAGTTGTCGGCAAAAGGGCGATAGGGTAGGGTGCACAATCGGGCGCACAAAACGGTTGAACTTGCCGCGTATTTCGCCATAAGCGTTGACGCGAAAGGCGCCGATTTCGATAATTTCTTGCAAGTAGCCAGGCGGGCGATGTTCCCAGCAGGTGGCCTCCAGGTCGTAAATGATGTAGTTTTTCATGATTGAACGGCGTGGCGTCGGGAGCCCTGCGCCTTTGCGCAAGTAGGGACGCAAAGTTCGGGCAATTGTTCGGAGCTTTGCCTCAAAACCCGGACATGCGCATTGCCTTATTGACCACCTACCCACACGGCGGCGCGGGCATCGCCTGCCGACGCTTGGAGAGTGCCCTGCGCCACATCGGTGCAGAAGCCCGGACGCTGACGGCAGCCGATGCTCCTTCGCGCTGGCCTTTCTATGCCGAGCGGCTGTCGTTTCTGCCCTATGAGCGTGACCGCTCGGTGCGTTTCCAATTTTCATTGGCCAATTTTGGCTGCGATATGTCGGGCCACCCTGTTGTGCAACAGGCCGACGTCATTCACCTGCATTGGGTCAATCAGGGCTTCCTATCGCTCCGCAACCTTCAGCAATTGGCCCAAATGGGCAAGCCCATCGTCTGGACATTGCACGATATGTGGACCTTTACCGGCGGCTGCCACCACAGTGCTGGCTGCGAGGAATACATGCGCGCCTGCGGTCATTGCCCGATGTTGCGCTGGCCTGGCCCACGAGACTTGTCGCACCGCATCTGGCAGCGCAAAAAGCGCCTCTTTCCGCCGCAAATGCACATCATCACGTGTAGCGAATGGCTGGGCCAGCGCGCCCGACACAGCAGCCTGCTGGGCACTTATTCCGTTCAGGTCATTCCAAACGCTATTGACACCGAACTTTTTGCACCCACCACGCCGGAACAGCGGCAGGCGTTCCGGCAGCGATTAGGCATTCCGGCCTCTGCTATGGTGGCGCTTTTCGCTTCGGTCAAAGTTGAGAACCCCTGGAAAGGCTTTGGGCACCTGGTGCAAGCCCTTGCGCACGTGCGCCGGCGGTGGTCCGGTTTGCCTTTGGAATTGCTGGTCATGGGTAAAGCCCTGCCGGAGACCTTGCGTCCATTGCCTTGTCCGGTGCGCCAGTTAGGCTCGCTTTCTGACCCACGGCAAATTGCTGAAGCCTACGCCGCTGCTGATTTGTTCGTTATCCCTTCGCTGGAGGAAAACCTGCCCAATACTGTGATGGAGGCCTTGGCCTGCGGCACACCTGTGGCGGGCTTTCGCACCGGTGGCATCCCGGAAATGGTGGAGCACGAGGAAAACGGCTTTCTGGCTCCGGTGGGCGATAGCTCGGCCTTGGCCGAAGCCATCGTTTGGGTGGCCGAACACTCCGAACAACTGCGCGCCGCTGCCCGCCTCAAGGCCGAGCGCTGCTACGCCCAGGCTATTGTGGCGCAACAACATCTGGCGCTGTATCGAGAGGCGCTCCGACAGACCTAAGGCTTCATTGCTACGCAAGACATGATGCAGGCTGTTCTTTTCCGGTACGGCATTCTCCTCGCTACATTGGGCTTGTGGCCCAACGGCCTGGCGGCTCAGCACACAGAACTGCCATCTCCTGCCCTTCAAACCGTTTACCGCAAAATCACCTCACTGCGGCTGTCGGCAGCGCGCCAGGGTACTCAGACCTTGCGGCAAAGTGGGCTGCTGACGCCGGTGTTGTACTTGTTGGAAAACTACACAGACTTTGCCCAGGCGCTCCTGGACGACCAGGAAGCCACCACCCGGTATTTTCACCAACAGACGGCCGGCCGCCTGCAGGCAATCCGACGCATGAACAGCGCTTCGCCCTGGAAGCGCTACGCCGAGGCGGAAATGCGCCTGCAACAGGCCGTACTTCTGGGCAAAGCAGGCAGGTATCTGACCTGCGTGCAAGAGACGCGCCGTGCCTGTGCACTGCTGGACGAAAACCGCCGGCAGTTCCCGCGTTTTGCGCTCAACAGCAAAAGCATAGCCATTGTGCAGGCATTGCTGGGCGTCTTGCCCGACGAATTTCGCTGGGCCGCCGAGCTACTGAGTGGTGTCAGAGGTTCGGTGTCGGGCGGTATCGGCGAACTGGAGCGCCTGCTGTCTGAAGGCACACCCGAGGCATTGTTTTTTGAGGAAGAAATCCGGCTGGTCATCGCGCTTCTGCGCCTGAACCTGCTGGAGGACAAAGAGGGCGCCTGGCGAGTCTTGCAAGGGCCGCGCTGGAATGCGCGCCAGAACCCGTTGGCGGCCTATTCATTAGCCCTTGTGGCCGCACGCTCGGGCCGCAACGACGAGGCCATCCGCCTGCTGGAGGCCAGCCCGCAAGGCGAGCCTTTTCATCCGTTCTGGCAGCGCTACTACCTGCTGGGCTTGCTGAAACTGAACCGCTTGGACCCCGATGCCGACGAGCCACTGCGCCGCTTTGTGAGCCACTTTCTGGGTGAAACAGGCCGCTGGGAGGCCTGCCAAAAAATCGCTTGGCACGCCTTACTGCACGGCGACGCCACCGGCTATCGCCTCTGGATGAACCGCATAGCCGCTGCCAGACGCCCTCAGTCTGAACAAGACCGGGCCGCCTGGCGCGAGGCCCGCGAAGGCCCTGTGCCCGATCCCAATCTCCTGCGCGCCCGCTTGCTATTTGATGGCGGGTATTACCAGCGCGCCTATGAAACCCTGATGCAACAGCCCCTGCATCGCTACATGGGCGACCTCGCCCTGGAATACACCTACCGCCTGGCCCGCATTGCCCACGCCCTGGCACACTACGATGAAGCAGAGCGCTATTACCGCCACACCCTCGAACAAGGCGCCCAAAACCCAACCTATTTCGCCTGCCAGTCGGCCCTGCAGTTAGGCATCCTCTACGAACAAACCCGGCGCTGCACTCTGGCCAAAGATGCCTACCAGACCTGCCTTCGCCTCAAACCACAGCAGTACCGCATCAGCCTTCACGCCAAAGCAAAGGCAGGACTGGACCGACTGCGGAAAGTATGTTGAAAGAAAAGAACAGTTTCTGGGTTGAAAACACCTCAACAAAACCGCCTCTGGCGCGTTTGTGCAGCCATGACGACGAAAAATATCTTCACCCACGTGCGCACGCTGGGCGCGCTGAAGGCCTCAGGGTACCAGCCAAAAAGCATCAAAGACGAACTGCGCCAAAACCTTTTGGATAAAATCCGCCGCCGCGAAAACGTCTTTCCAGGCATTTATGGCTTCGACGACACCGTGCTGCCCGACCTGGAGCGTGCCGTGCTTAGCCGGCACAATATCCTGCTGCTCGGTCTGCGCGGTCAGGCCAAAACACGCCTGGCGCGCCTGTTGGTCAACCTGCTGGATGAATATATCCCCATCGTGGCCGGTAGCGAACTGAACGATGACCCTTTAGCCCCCATCAGCCGCTACGCGCGCGACCTTATCATCGAGCGCGGCGACGAAACACCTATCGAATGGCTCCACCGCGACGAGCGCTACGTAGAGAAGTTGGCCACCCCCGACGTTAGCATCGCAGACTTAGTAGGTGACGTGGACCCTATCAAGGCCGCCAACCTGCGCCTGCCGTACTCCGACGAGCGCGTCATCCACTTCGGCCTTATCCCGCGCGCACACCGATGCCTGTTCGTCATCAATGAATTGCCCGACTTACAGCCCCGCATTCAGGTGGCCCTCTTCAATGTCCTGCAAGAGGGCGACATGCAAATCCGAGGCTTCAAACTGCGCCTGCCTTTAGACATCACGTTCGTCTTCACGGCCAACCCGGAAGACTATACCAACCGAGGCAGCATCATCACGCCGCTCAAAGACCGCATCGAAAGCCAGATAACGACCCATTACCCCACCTCCATCGAAATTGGTCGGCGCATCACCGAGCAAGAGGCCCGCATCGCCCCGGCCCAACGCGAAACGGTGCGCTTGCCCGAACTGCTCAAAGACCTCATCGAAGAAATCGCCTTCGCCGCCCGCGACAGTGAGTACGTGGACAAGAGCAGCGGCGTCAGCGCCCGCCTCACCATCGCTGCCTATGAAAACCTGTACTCTACGGCCGAGCGCCGCATGCTGCTCAATGGCGACACCAACACTACAGCACGCATCACCGACCTGTGGGGCGTCATCCCAGCCATCATCGGCAAGGTGGAAATGGTCTATGAGGGCGAACAGGAAGGCCCCCATTCGGTGGCTCTGCGCCTCATTGGGCAGGCCGTCAAGAAAACCTTCCTCAAATACTTCCCTAACCCGGCCAAACTGCGCCGCGGGCAGGAAAAAGACCCTTACGGCGTCATCAAAGCCTGGTTCTCCGGCGGCAATACTGTAAACCTGCTGCACCACCACAAAGACCGCGAATTCCTACAAAGCCTGGAACAGGCAGCCGGCTTGCGCAAATTTGTAGAAAGCCACAACATCCCGCCCGCAGAAGTGCCCATCTTCATGGAATTAGTCTTGCACGGCCTGGCCGAATTTGAGGTGCTCAACAAGGAATTTATCCTCAACCGCTGGACTTTCAAGGACTTCCTCGCCGACAGCGGCTTAGGCAACACCGACGACGAACCGGACATGCGGGATTTGTTGCGGTGAGGAGAGTGCATTTACAAACCGGTGGCGGCAGATTTTAACTGAAGTTTTCCGACGAAGTTTTTGACTTTCATTGAGTTAAGAACGAATTTTAACTTGCCATCAGCGCATGGCGACTTCAGGTAGGGTTACGCGCTACACAAATGAGAAGCTTTACGCGGACAGCGGTTATTTTCGCCCCATTATTTTGAATAAAAAACAAAACCACCCGCATGCTGCGCACGCTCTTTTGGTTTGCTATCGCTGTCGTTATGACCGACTGCACTGCTAACGAAAACACAGCAAAACAGGCCGCCAGTACTCGCCCTGAATACGTTTTAGCCATTCACGGGGGCGCCGGTACCCTCTCTCGCCAGGCAATGACGCCTGAGCAGGAGGTGCGCTACCGCTTGGCCTTAGACTCGGCTCTTCAGGTGGGTGAGGCCATCCTGAAATCGGGCGGTGCGGCTTTGGATGCTGTTACTGAAACGGTCGCCTGGCTGGAGGATTGCCCGCTGTTTAATGCCGGACGTGGCGCTGTCTTTACGCACGAGGGCCGTAACGAACTGGATGCCAGCATCATGGACGGTCGCACCCAGAATGCCGGTGCAGTAGGTGGCGTTACCATTGTGAAGAATCCCATCCGCCTGGCTCGCGCCGTTATGGAAAAGTCGTCACATGTCTTTCTGGTTGGCCCAGGCGCCGAGCAGTTTGCCATCGAGAATGGCTTGGATACTGTGCCGCCGTCGTGGTTCTTCACCCAGGAGCGCTGGGACGCGCTTCAGCGGATATTGAAAAAAGACGAAAAAACGGGCAGTAGCTCCAGCGCCCTGGCCGACTACAAATTCGGCACCGTGGGCGCGGTGGCCTTAGACCGCCGAGGTAACCTCGCTGCGGCCACTTCTACTGGCGGCATGACCAACAAACGCTGGAACCGCCTGGGCGACTCTCCCGTCATCGGCGCCGGCACGTATGCCTCCAACGACGCCTGCGCGGTGTCGTGCACAGGTCACGGCGAGTACTTCATCCGCTATGCCGCAGCGCACGACGTGTGGGCGCGCATGGTTTATGGCGGCGCTTCGCTGCAAGACGCCACCCACGAGCTGGTGATGAAAAAACTGGTAGAAAAAGGCGGTGAGGGCGGCCTCATCGCTGTGGACAAGGACGGAGTCATCGCCATGCCGTTCAATTCCGAGGGCATGTACCGCGGCTATGCGCGCCCGGGCGAGCGCAAAATCGCCATCTTTGCCGGCGAATAGGACGCCGTTTTTTAGAGAAAGGACATCGCCAACCATGACGCCTTTAGCCGAACGCATGCGCCCACGCGACCTGTCGCAATTCGTGGGCCAGGAGCACCTCGTAGGTGAGGGTGCCGTACTGCGACAGGCCATTGAGGCGAGCAAAATCCCGTCCTTTATCCTGTGGGGCCCGCCTGGCGTGGGCAAAACGACCCTGGCCCAGCTTATTGCCCAGCACCTTAAGAAGCCGTTTTACCAGCTTTCGGCCATCCATTCGGGGGTCAAAGACATTCGCGAGGCCATCGAAAGCGCCGAAAAAGCGACGCTCTTTCAGGCGCGCGGTGCCATCTTATTCATTGATGAAATTCATCGCTTCTCCAAAAACCAGCAAGATGCCTTGCTTGGGGCGGTGGAAAAGGGCATCGTAACGCTCATTGGTGCCACAACGGAAAACCCTTCGTTTGAGGTCATACCGGCCTTGCTGTCGCGCTGCCAGGTGTATGTGTTGCATTCGCTGACGCGCGAGCAATTGGAACTGCTGCTGCATCGAGCCCTTCGGGAAGATGAGGCCTTAAGAAAACGCGTGGTGGAATTGGCTGAAACAGAAGCCCTGTTGCTGTACTCAGGCGGCGACGCGCGCCGCTTGCTAAATGCGCTGGAATTGGTGGTAACCGCCGTGCCGGAAGGCCAGCCGGTGCGCATTACGAATGACTTTGTGCGTGAGAAAATTCAGCAAAACATCGCCCTGTACGACAAAGGCGGCGAGCAACACTACGACGTCATTTCGGCCTTCATCAAGAGTGTGCGCGGCAGCGACCCCAACGCGGCTTTGTACTGGTTGGCGCGCATGCTGGAAGGCGGCGAAGACATCGAGTTAATCGCCCGGCGGCTTATCATTCTGGCCGCCGAAGACATCGGGCTGGCCAACCCCAACGCCTTACTGTTGGCCACGGCTACCATGGACGCCGTACGGGCCATCGGGATGCCTGAGGCGCGCATCGTGTTGTCGGAGTGCACCATCTACTTGGCCACATCGCCCAAGAGCAACTCGGCCTATCTGGCCATAGACAAAGCCCTCGAAGTCGTACGCGCGGGCAGAGTCTTCCCCGTGCCGCTGCACCTGCGCAATGCGCCCACGCGCCTGATGCGCGAATTGCAGTACGGCGAAGGCTATCGGTATAGCCACGATTTCCCGGGGCATTTCATTCAGCAGGAATACCTGCCGGCGGAGCTCAAAGGCGCCTGTTTCTACGAACCTGCCGATAATGCTGCCGAAGCGCGGGCGCGCGAAAAACTGCGCCAGGAGTGGAAGCAATGGTACCCGTACACTTGAGGTTCGGCAGGGCTTTTGTTCTTGCGCACCGGCCACGCATCTTTCTGCTCGCGTAAAGCGCCCGGTCTATCTTTGCCGCCGCCATGCAGGTCTTTTCTAATCTCGAACAGTTGCCGCCGCTGAAGGATGCCGTTCTGACGATTGGCTCTTTCGACGGTGTTCACATAGGGCACCAGCGTATTCTGCAACAGGTGCAGCAATTGGCGCGGGAGCGCGGCGGCACCAGCGTTGTGCTAACCTTCGAGCCGCATCCGCGCACGGTGCTGTATCCGGAGGACTCCGCTTTTCGCCTGATTACCAGTGCTTCTGAAAAAACGCGGCTCTTTGAAAAGGCCGGGTTGGATTGCGCTATATTCGCACCCTTCACCCCCGAATTTGCACGCTACTCAGCTCAGCAATACGTCGAGGAGTTTCTGCTGCGCTACCTGCGTCCGGCGGTGGTGGTCATCGGTTACGACCACCGCTTTGGCGCCCAGCGCGAGGGCGATATCGAGTTCCTGCGTCGCTATGAGACACAGGGATTTTTTCAGGTAGTGGAAATTCCGGCCCAGCTCATTGACGAAGTAACCGTCAGCTCGACCAAGATACGGCGGGCGTTGGAGGCGGGCGATGTGGCGCGCGCCAATCGGCTGTTAGGCCATCCTTTTGTGCTGAGTGGCACGGTCGTGCCGGGCAATCGGGTAGGGCGTTCTATCGGCTTTCCTACAGCCAACCTGCAGCTGGAGGAGGCACGCCAGCTGATACCGCCCGATGGCATCTACGCCGCGCGCGCACATCTGCCCAATGATGACGCCTTCGACACTATGCTCTACATCGGCCATCGGCCTACGCTCTCGAGCAACGAAGCGCGCGCCGTTGAGGCGCACCTGCTCGACTTCGAGGGCGATCTCTACGGCCAAAGTCTGCGCATTGAGGTGCTCGATTTCATCCGAAAAGATCGTAAACTGGCCGATTTGCAGCAATTGCGCCAGCAAATTGAGGCTGACCGCGAGGCCATACGGCAGCGCTTAATCCAAATCCGCCTGCGCGAGCAACCTTCTGCAGGCCGTATCGCTTGTGCTGCTGACGAAGTGGTTATTGTCGTGCTCAACTATAATACGCGCGCCCACTTGGAAACCTACCTGCCCGGCGTTTTGGCCCACAGCCCCGGGGCGCGCATCGTAGTGGCCGACAACGGCTCGCCCGACGACTCGGTAGCGATGCTGCGCGCGCGCTTTCCACAGGTAGAGGTGCTGGAACTGGGACATAATTACGGTTTTGCTCGGGGCTACAACGAAGCCTTAGCGCGCATCGAGGGCGGAGATATCTTTGTCATCCTCAATTCGGACGTCGAAGTAACGCCCGGCTGGATGACGCCTCTGCTCGAAGCCATGCGGGCCGATGCAAGCATAGCGGTAGCGCAGCCCAAAATCCTGGCCTGGCGCGACAAAAGCCGCTTCGAATATGCTGGTGCCGCTGGCGGCTGGATTGACTACTTGGGTTATCCTTTCTGTCGAGGGCGCATTTTCGGTCATTGTGAAGAAGACCACGGTCAGTACGACATGCCGCAGGAATGCTTCTGGGCTGCCGGAGCGGCTTTTTTCATCCGCGCCGACCTGTACCGCCGACTGGGCGGCTTCGACGGCGACTACTTTGCTCACAACGAAGAAATTGACCTGTGCTGGCGACTTAAGCGCGCCGGCTATTCGGTGTGGTGTATTCCACAGTCGGTCGTCTATCACCTCGGCGGAGGCACGCTAGAGTACGAAAACCCGCGCAAGGTGTTTCTCAACTTTCGCAACAGTCTGTTCTCCTTGTTGAAAAATGAAACGACAGCCAAATTGCTGTGGCTAATCCCAGCGCGCCTGTTGCTCGACGGCGTGGCAGGCGTCCGCTTTTTGCTCAAAGGACAATGGCGCGCTATTGGTGCCATCGTGCGAGCCCATGGTTCTTTTTATCAAAATTTCTTCAAAATGCGGCACAAACGGCAGGCTTTCAACCGTTTGATCGAGCAAAACCGCATCGGGCCTTACAACTACTCCGGAAGGTACAGAGGCAGCATTGTTTTTGCCCATTATCTCCGCGGGGTGCGCCGCTTTGCTTCGCTCGAGATAAGGGAGGGTGTTCGGGGAAGGGCGGAGGGCACCACTTCAGTATCTCTCCCCTCTTAAATAGGCGCCGTTAGTATCTGAAATCGTTATGCTTAAACCCAAACTGCTCTACGAAGATAAGGCCGTGCTGGTGGTGAACAAGCCTGCCAGTCTGCTGACGATAGCCGACCGCTTTGGCAACGCCGATAATCTGCACCAATGGTTGGAGCGGCACTATGGGCGGGTGTTCGTAGTGCATCGGCTCGACCGCGAGACGAGCGGCGTGCTGTGCTTTGCGCGCACCGAAGAAGCGCATCGGCACCTTTCGCTGCAGTTTGAGCACCATGCCGTGGATAAGTTCTATTTAGCCTTAGTGGATGGCGCGGTGCAGGAAGACGAGGGCGAGATTGACCGGCCTATCGGGCCACACCCGACTATCGCAGGCAAGATGGTGGTGGCCGCCTGGGGCAAGCCTTCGCTGACGTTTTACCGCGTGTTGGAGCGCTTCAGAAACTTCACGCTGGTGGAAGCGCTGCTCAAAACCGGCCGCACGCATCAGGCGCGCGTGCACCTGCAGAGTATCGGATATCCTCTGGCTGTGGACGCACTCTACGGAAAGCGCACGGCCCTGCGCCTCTCCGAAATCAAAGGGAGGGCGTACAAAATGGGCAAATTCAGCGACGAGGAGCGCCCATTGCTGGAGCGCACCGCCCTGCATGCCTTCCGCCTGCGTTTCGACCATCCTATTTCTGAGGAGCGCATGGAATTCCGCGCTGAACCGCCCAAAGACTTCAACGCCGTCTTGCAGCAATTGCGCAAATGGGGCCAATAGCCTGATTCTCAGGCGCCAAAAATAGAAATCCCCCGCTTATTGCAGCGAGGGACTCTAACCCAAACAAATAAACACAAAAACT
>FQKF010024115.1_pt1 | contig 27435 bp, 20 predicted proteins | sample 1504521 | NCBI WGS metagenome assembly FQKF01 (sample SAMEA4475357, study PRJEB15587) | soil metagenome | biome: Soil; feature: Field | place: India | collected 2015-03-11 | depth 0 m
AAATCCAGATGTCTATATTGATTTTGTTGATTTTACAAATCTTGAAAAAATTGGAGACTCCTATAGATATACAAGTTTTTCTGAAATGTTAGATAACTTACTTAAATAGACTAAAAGGGTGTTTTTACACCCTTTTAGCATCTTTTAAATAATTTAAGTTTATTTTAAAAAATTATAATTTTTTAAGGAGTAAAATATGACAGTAGAAAAAAATTACAAAGTAAATCTAAAAAAAACAAAAGGAGAAAATATGAATAACGAAAGAACAATACAACTAAACCTATTTGAAAATCTCGAACAAACAAACAATAGCAATACATCAATAATTAATAATAACAAAATAACTATCTCATTTTCCGAAAATAAAGAAACAAATCAAAAAGATACCCAAATTATAGAAATAATCAAAAGAATTTCCGAACTGAAAATACAAGAAAATCTTAAACAACAACTTATAATCTCAATCTCTTCCCACATAAGCAACTTAAAAAATAATCTCAAAATTACAGATACTATAAAACCTAACCTTCTTATATTAGGCCAAACTGGATCAGGAAAAACCTACGCAATACAAAAATTAGCCGAAATACTCGAAGATTTCTATATCCCTGTAACCATATACAATACAACATACCTCACTAAATCAGGTTATGCTGGACAAAAACCAACAGATATAATCATCCAGGCTATAAAAGATGCCTACAACTTATATAATAATAAAAAAATAAATAATAATTCATCATCACCAACAACCCAAAGCATATTCGGGTCAATTCCAGACAAAGAATTTTACAACATTTTCGGCCTAAAATACCCTGCTTCAGAAGATAATGAAGAAGATGAAAATAAAAAAAAGCAACAAGAACTTCAAACTATAAAACAACTTACAGAAACTTGCATAATCTACCTCGATGAAATAGATAAAATTAAAAAAAATACATATAGAGACAGTTCCCTCGACGCCATAGGAGAAGGTGTCCAACAAGACCTCCTTAAAATAATCGAAGGTACAAACATAGAGGTCCAATTCTCTACAGAAAACTCCAAGCCAATCACTATGACAATCAATACTAAAAATATCCTTTTTATAGCAGGAGGAGCTTTTACCGATATTACTTCCACAGAAAAAGACAATCCACAAAATTTAATAGGCTTCTCAAATTCCTACCATGATAATGAAAATTATAAAAAAATAGAAACACCCCCTCTTTTTGAAAAGTTAATCTCTTACGGAATGATTCCAGAATTTATAGGTAGATTCCCTTGCATACTCCAAATCGAACCCCTACCCTTCGAAAAATTAAAAGAAATCTTCTTTAATTCAAAAAGTTCAATCCTACATAACTATATCACAAACTTCTTTTCTTCTCTCGGCATAAATATTAAAATCACAGATGCCCTATTAAACGAAATATTTAAACTCGCTCAAACTAAAAAACAACTTGGAGCAAGAGCTTTCCACCACGCTATGATAGAATACCTACACGAAATAATGAAACAAATCTCTCCAATACTCATAAAAAACTATAACAAAAATTCCTCCATAGAAATAAAAATAGAATAATAACTGAAAAAACTAAAAACTCCTGCAATGCCCCCACATTGCAGGAGTTTTTTAATCATAAAAATAATATTTAATTTCTATACCCACCTCACTCCAAAATTTTTAATTTTTTTTCTTGACATATAAAAAAACATAAAATAAAATTATTACACCTTGATTTTTATAGAGGAGGTTTTTACAATGTCAGATATTTTTGGAAAAGTGAAGGAAATTATCGTTGATAAGCTTGGCGTAGATGAATCAGCAGTTAAACCAGAAGCTGCTTTCATTGAAGATCTTGGAGCAGATTCTCTCGACCTCGTTGACCTTATTATGGCTCTTGAGGAAGAGTTTGGTATCGATATACCAGATGAAGAAGCTCAGAAACTCAAGACTATTGGTGACGCAGTTAAATATATCGAAAGCCATCAATAAGCCTATTTTTAAAACAATATCAGGTGTCCAGCTTTTTAGCCATAGGACACCTTTTTTATTTTATATTCTTAAGAAATTTTCTTCCCGATTGTTTTTTGAAATTTAATTTATTATATTTTATAATGATATCTATCTAAAGTAGGGTTAAAATGTTTAAAAAGAGTTTGTTTATCCTTCTCTCTCTTTTTATAACCTCTTGCGATGAAATTTTACTCAAAAAAAGTGTGGAAATAAAATCTTTAAACTGTAACCTATTCTTTGACGAAATTAATCAAAAAATAGATGGTAACGTAAAATATATTATAGAAAATCCTCAAAACTCTCCTATCAACGAAATATATTTCTTCTGCAACCAGAATACAACTATTACTTCAATAAAATATAGAAATAATAATATCTCATTCGATAACGCTTTCCTCTATGGTTACAATATTTACAGAATAAAAACTCCCCCAATCTCCCCCGCTGAAAGACAAAATGTAGAAATAAACTTCACAATAATAGGCCCAGTAGAAAAAGAAAGATTTATCCTTAAAAAAAATATAGTCTTCCTCGATGTAAAAGAAATATGGTTACCCATCCCTTTCTTAAGCTCTCAGAAATTTTTATACAACATCAAAATTACAGTACCAGAAAACAAATATGCTATAATAGGTGGAAAAATTATATCCGAAACAGAAGCAAATAACTTAAGACACCAGACCTACGATAGTGAAATAGACGACGCAAAAAATTCTGGAACTCTCATTATATTAAATAAACCAAGATTTATTAAAGAAAATGTCTTCCTCTATACTTCTGATAAACTTTCTTCATCAACAATCCTCGATTATGCTTCAGAAATTAACAATATCCTCAAAAAAAATATTCAACCATCTGATTACTCCCAACTCCATATAATCGACGGAATCTTTCAATATGAAGATATGAATGTTACAATAGAAGGGGAAACATTCGCTAATATTATTTTCATATCAAACTTCTCTCAACCAGATAGTCAAACAAAATTTTATAAACTATTAGCTCACGAAATTTCTCATTCCTACCTCTCAGGAAAAATTAATTTCCACCCCGAAGAAAAAGCATTCTATGAGTCATTAATAGAATACCTCGCTATATCAGTAATAAACTCAAAATCAGAACAATTATACGAAGAAGTTATACTTAATAATAGATTTGAACTTATTAACCTTCTTAATAATTCAGAAGCAAATCCTTTCTTTATCGATTTTATATATAACGTAAACTTTTTGGATGCCGTATTTTCTGCTAAACCAAATCTATACTACAAACTCATAAGAACCCTTATTAAAAAATACAGATTCACCGAAATCGGAGAAAATGAAGTAACCACAACCATTAAAGAATTGCCTCTCGAACTTAAAAACAACCCCGAACAAGATCTTATCAATATTAATGCAACAGAAAATATCAAAAATAAAAAATTATACAATTCTTTCATTAACTATAGAATTGTAGACTATACAAACAGGACATCAAAAAATAAAACAAAAATCGACAAAATCCTACAGTTCAATATATCCGACAATTTCCCATTCGAGGTTAAAGCAAACCTGATTTTAAGATATAAAGACTACGATATTACAAATAACATATTCCTCAGAAACTCACAGACAAATATCTTTTTGAGAGAAAGACCTGTAGCCGTTATGCTATCTTCTCCTTTCGACTATGTAGAAGAAAATTTATACGATAACTATATCTACTTTGAAAATAATCTTGTAAAATTAATAGAAAATAACCTTAACCTATTTTACGCAGGAGAAAAAATTCAAGCCAGAAATATATCCATTACAGGTAAAACAAACTCTACTTCAAATATAGAAAGAAGCCTTGAACAGGATAGAGAGTTAAGCTACAAACTCAAAGGCAAAATAAGAATAGTTATCGATATCTTAAAACAAAAAGACGATAATATCTACATAATGGCTTACAAGTTACTTAACGAAAAAGTCTATTCATATATCATAATTAAAGGGAAAATAGATAGAGGCAATATAATCCTCGATTCTGTTTCTGACCCGCTTTTATAAAAATATGCTGAAACGAATAATATCAAAATCCGAAGAAGGTCAAAAAATATTCAAATATTTACTCCGCATAAGCGATGCCTCAAAAATCTTTCTCCATAAATTATTCAGAAAAAGAAAAATTTTAGTCAATAATTCCCCCATATCCAAAGATTACATAATTAAAGAAAATGACGAAATTTACTCAACTGAACTTTCCGAACTCAAAAAAGAAAAATCTATAGGTAAATTACCAGATATAATTTACTCCGATGAAAATATTTTAGTAATTGATAAAAAAAGTGGAGAATTAGTCTATGGAGAAAACAATTCTATCCTCGATAACATTAAAAATCACAAAAAATACGACTTCATCGTTCCCGTCCATAGACTCGATAAATATACAGAAGGCATCATTATATTCGCTTTAAACTACAAAACATCAGTAAAACTCACAGAATTATTCCGCAACAATAAAGTAATTAAAATCTACGAATCACTCCTTCACGGTAATATCGAAAAACAAATCTTCGTTGAGGCAGAAATCATAAGAACAGAAAATATTTCAAAAGTAAATAACCTTACAATCCTTGAAAATATTCCAGATAAAAATGACTGGCTAAAAAATAAAAAAAACAAAAGTGCTACAATTATTAGACCAATTAAAAAATCTGACAAATATACCTTATGCGAGATAGAAATCTGGACAGGACACCACCATCAGATAAGAGCTATATCAAGTGCTATAAATCACCCCGTCGCAGGAGACAAAAAATATAAAGCAAAAGACAACTTCAAAAACTACCTATTACTATGTAAAAAAATTGAAATTCCAGAACTCAATTATTACTTTGAAACTAAAAAAAATCTAAAAATAAACCTTCAATCAAAAATTTAACCTCTTTAATTTGAAAAATATTTCCATCGATGCTAATATTTCATACAGGAGGAATATTATGAAAAATATTAGCCTTATATTTTTACTCTTTTCCGCAAGCCTTTGCTTTTCTACAGAAATCACTTACAAAACAGAGGATATACAAAAAATCCAGATTTATCTTGATAGCCTTATGTTTGAAACAGATAACTTACCATTCCATAAAAGAAAAATGATACAATACTATATTTCAGAAATAAAAAATATATTACTTTCAAACCAGATAGCAACTAATAAAACTTACTCCGAAGAAGAATTTAAAAACATAATTTCCCAATTAAAAAGTAACCCTCAATATAACACTCAGAAAATTATCCTGAAACAAGTAGCAAAAAAATCAAATTTCTATATGAAACAAATTAAAGAAATTATCCTTACCATCAATTTCCAGAATGATAAAAAAGATTGTCTTGAGTTACTTTTACCAAAAGCTATAGACCCTGAAAATGTCGGAATTTTGTTCGATATTTTCTGGACTCAACCAGATAAAGAGTATATTAATTCAATACTCGAAAAAAATGAAAATTAATCACTATTTAAATAAAAATAAATAATTCTTTCTTGAAAGAAATATATCATAAATTAATAAAAAATATTAGCTATTTTAATTTTAATTTATCATATTAAAAAGTTTTTATTTTTTCATTTTTATGCTAATATATTATATAAAGAGAGGTCTGTATGAAAATGAAAAGAATTTTAATCCTGTTTTTTATACTTTTTTCTTGCTCCTCTAATGTCAAAGATACTTCACCAAGATTAATAAAAACTTCAAGCCCAAATCAACCTTACTGGATTTTAAAGAAAAAATCAACCGATGAAAATTATTACTTCGTTGGAATAAGTAAAAAAAATAAAAACCTTCAAGAAGCAAGAAAATCAGCTATAGACGATGCAGCTTCAAGACTTCTCGAATTTATAGGTTTCAGAGCTACTACCAAATTCCAGTCAACAAAACAATATAGCGACACCGATGATAGCTCCACCTTCAAAGAAAACATAATTCAATCTATAGAAGGAAAAGCAAGTGCAAGTATAGCTACCGAAATTGAAGATGTTTACTACGAAGAATATACAGATGGTTATGTTTTCTATGTGTTGATAAAATCTCCAGTCAAATGGGTCGAAAACGAAAGAAAAAGATTAAAACAGCTTGTCCTCTCCCAGAGAGAAGAGGCTACAAGATTATTAACAGAAGCAAAAAAACTCTACGAAACTGGTGAAGTGGTAAAAGCTCTCGATAATGCCCTCTCTGCCCTCGAAATAAGCGAAAGAGCCGAAGAAAACTCTGATATCTACACCGATTCAAAAGACTTTATAACTCAGATAATCTCCTCATTAAGAATATCTTTGAATAATAAGCCATCTTTCGTTTACAAAGAAGGCGGAAGCGATGATATAGAAATTATTGTGAAAACTACAAAAAATTTCACACCAGTTAAAGGTCTCCTTATGTCTTATGAATGTAATGATAACGAATCCCTTATCACAGCCAAAAAGGGATTTCAAACTGACGAAAATGGCACCTTAACTCTTAATGTCGAAAAAACCTCCCTAAAAGACGAGTTAGAACTTACTATCCTTTTCTCACTTAAGAGATTTGATAATCTTAAAAAACTCGATGAGGATTTCTATAAAGATATTAAAAAATATAACAACCTCCTCGCTCTTAAATTAAAACTCAAAATCACAGATAAATTTAAGGCAATCCAATCTGCTGTGGTCCTCATAGATGTAGAAAATGAAAAAAATAAATTTTTTCCAAAATTTCAGGAAGAAATCACAGGTAAACTCGCCAATAAAGGTTTTCAGGTTAAAGCAGTCGATATTTCTAAAATCTTAAAAGAAAACGATTCAAGCGATAGCTTAAGAGATAAAATATTAAAATTCTTAGCAAAAGATTTTAAAGAATTAAAAAATTTGATCCTTATTTATAGAAATCACAATTATCTCGGTGAACTTGGAAAAGATATAAAATTTACAGAATATGATCTTGGTTCTTCTGAGATAAAAATTTACGAAATACAAACTTCTATTTCAATAATTAATATATCAACTAAAGAAACAGAGAAAGGATACAAATTCAGCGTTAAAGGTCAGGGACTTAATAAAACTCAGGCAATCGATATGGCAGACAAAAAATTTCTTGATAAACTTGACGAATTTTTTAATTAATTTTCTTTTTTCAATTTTCTTATTAGTATATAAGATATGAAGTATTTAAAGTTTTTTTTCCTTACCTTTTTTTTACTTATTTTTGGATTTTATTTTTTAATCTTTATAGGAAGTAATATTTTTATTTACATTAATAAACCTCAAATAGAAAAGACAGTTGCAAACGCCTTAATCGTTAACAAATCAAGTTTGAAAGGTTTATTCCACCTACCATTTTTCTTCCTTAAAATCAAAGAAATCAAACTATCCGATTCAAATGGAATGGAATTAAAAATAAAGAATACAACTGTTTTTTACAATATTTTTAATTTTAACGTAAAATATCCAGCCGAAGCATTCTATTTTATAGATATAGACAGAGTGTCATTTGAGGCAGAATATAAAAAAGCCTCAGGCTACTTAAAAAAAATATTCGAAAAATACCCTTATTTCTATATCTCTCAAAATCAAAAAAATACTATAAAAATAAAAAATATGCTAGTTAAACTTGGCTTCTTTCCAGATATCAATGCATATTTTTATATTAATAATTTTAAAAATTACATTTCCCAAAACTTAATGAGCTTCAATGGCTTGGTATCCGCAGAAATAGACCAGTCACATAAAATAAATTTTGTCCAGTCAGTCATCGACTTCAGTATAGCTTTAGGAATAAACGAAGGATCAAACTTTGTCAATCTTTCTTCAGACTTTAATATCTCAAATTTCATAGTAGGCGGTATCCCTCTCATCGAAACAGAAAGTTTCAGATTTGTTTCTACAAATCTTGAAAATATAGAAAAAAATCTCTTCAAAAATATATTCTATATAAATAACTCAGAAAATGGCTTCTCATTTGAAGTAAAAAGAAATTTCAATATTAATTACCCAGAAAAAAATAGATACTACCTCCTTGAATACCTTATGCCTAAAGGAGAATATTTCGCAAACCTTAATTGTTTATTTAAAAATGAAAATTTTAACCTTAACCTCTTCGTATCAAATGTAAACGCAAAAGATAAATTTGTATTTAACTTTTCTGGAAACGATATAAGAAAAAATATCTCATTTCAATTAAACACCTACCTATTCAGAAAATTAAATGCAAATCTTGACTTCTACAATGATATCAAAGGCTCTGTTTCCTTTGATTTACTATATCTTAAACAAAATCTATCTGGAATTATTAACCTTGCTTATAAAGATAATGCATTAAGAATATTCAGCGATAATTTAAAACTAAACGATATAAACTTCTATGGATTCGATTCATATTTCTACTTCAATGAAAAAAATATAAATATAAAGGGTATCGATAAAAATCCTGGTCTCGTCTTTAACGGAAACTTTTCCGATTCAGAAGGAATTGTTCATCTGAAACTAAAAAATATTTTTATGAAAAATAGTGATAGTTTTATAAATGGAGAAAATTCTTTCAAAATCTCTTTAAAACCTTTTAAAATATCTTCCTTAAATATCAACCTCAAAGGAAATGATAGACAGAAAAAAGAAATATTTTCTTCTGATGTTAATTATAATAACAATAAACTTACTATCAATAAACTTTCTTTCTTTGACTACTTAAAAATGAATTTAACAGCAAATCTCAGCAATACAAACATAATTATCAGCGGAACAACCGAAATTAATAAAAATAAAATCCCTATAATTGGAAATATCATACTAAGCAAAAATTCTACTTTTGATAAAGCCTCTTTAATCTTCGATAGAAAAATATTCCTCAATGTTTCAAAAGAAAAACAAAAATATAGCTTCAGATTAAACAGTGAAAATTACAGCATTAAAAAATTCGGAATAGATTCTATATTAAATTTTAACTTAATCGGCTCAGTCTCAGAATGGGGTATCGAAGAAGCTAACTTAAAGGGAGAATTTATAATACCAGATTATGATAAATTTTCAATCTCTTCAAAAATAATTCTTGTAAATAAAACAAATTCATATTACGACATTCCTCTGCTTTCCATTGAAAATTCTCAGGATACCTTGCTTGGTAGAGGCATTATGGGACTTTCTCCAGAAACAAAAAGAATCCTTATTGCTTTTATAAGAGGAGGTAAAATAGATTTCATCTACAAAAATGGAAGTTTTACACTCGATACAGACATCCAAAAATTCTTAGTAAAAAATCCTATCTTCAAAAAAGATGAAAGAAATATGTTTTTAACTTTAAAAACTACAGTCAAAAAAGAATCATTTTACGATTCCCCATCAATTTCTGGTAATATCTTTCTATTTGATAAAAGATTGCCAGAATATTTCTCCCTTAAAATAGATAATTTTACTTTTAAAAATGAAGAATTAAATATAGTTAATTCAAAATTTGTCTATGATAACCTCAATCTTACAATGTCCCTCTATGGAAATGTTAACAAGTTCAATATAAACGGTAAGATCATTTATGACAACATATTCTCTGCCGACTATATCTCTACCATCATCAACAAAGACAAAAATTCATATTCAGCAGTCTATAAAATATACAATGTAAATCCTACTGGCATCTTGGAAGACATTTCTGGAAGAATAGCTTTTGAAAATAATTATCTTCTCTTTTATTCAGAAAGTATTAACGGACTTAATGGTCATATTAACCTTTCAAAAGAAAAAAAAGATTGGAAAATCGATTTTATCAACAAGAATTTTGAACTCTTTACAAGAGGAATCGTTGATAAAAACGATATTTCAATTAATATCTTATATAACACTTCCCTATACTTCGTTAATAACTTTTTGCCTATAAAATTTAATAGCGGACATTCAAGAGGAAATATAACAGTAAGTGGAGAACTTGATAATCCCGATATAAATGGAACTATAGAACTATACAATCTTTCAAGCTCTGTAAACTATTCTAAAACACATATTACAAATTTCAATACTACACTACAAGTAACAAATAGTTATGTAGTTCTTAATAATATAAATATCCCCACAAAAACAGGTAATTTCTTATTAAATGGCTACATAGATATAAGAGATATCTTTACTCCATATCTTGACGTAAAAATTAATCCAGCAAATCAAAAGACTTTTTTAAATATAAATTACCTCGAAAGAAATTTCTCACTCACAGGAAAATTATCCTTTAATGAATTTCACATTACAGGAAATAAAAATAAAATAAACATAAAAGGCGATATAAAATTTGAAAATTTCTCGGCAAATCTACCAGTAACATCTTTCTTTGAAACAAAAGATTTATCTCTTGACAAAAATTTACCTGAAAATATTAACTTAAATCTCATCCTCACAGTCGGAAATAACAACAAATTTTCAACTCCACTCAATCAATTCGTATTTAAGAAAAATTCAACCCTTTACGTAAATGGAGAATTAGCTTCTATGAACATAAAAATAAAAGGTAATTTAGCTATCGAAAGGGGAGATTTTACCTACCTGTCCAAAAATTTTACAATCAAAGAAGGAAATCTGATTTTTAATGGTGAAGATTATATCCCCAATGTAGATATGATACTATGGTATAGATACAGGGATATTGATAAAGAAAATGTCGACATTTATTTGACCTTTGAAGGAAAAGCTACTAAAATTATACTGAAGGATTTTTATTCAGTGCCAGAGAAACCTAAAAATGAACTGGCACTCATACTCGGAATAGGAGTTGATACAAAAGAATCTCTTACTAACGTTGCAACATCGGATTACTTAAAAACAGGAGTGGGCGTAGCAGAAAACTTGTTTTTCTTTAACCCACTCTCTATTGAAATAAAAAGAAGAATTGGTCTGGACGTTTTCAGTTTCAGATCAACAATCCTCCAGAATTATGTTGAGTCTGGCTTTGGAAGAAATACAAACACAGACTTCAGAGATTATATTTCTGGAAGTGGATTGATAATGGGAAAATATATTTTCCCAGTTTTATTTTTTGAATATGAATTATACTTTGAAAAAGACCCATACTCAGTTTATGGGCTTATACCACTACATTCTCTTGGGCTTGAACTTGATTTACCTTATTTCGATGTTGGTTGGAAATATCAACCATACAACACAGGTGGTAAAGATAGAAAATATGAACAGCTTCTGGAATTGAAATTTATGCGAAAATTTTAATCATAGAGAGGAAATTATGCTAAAAAGATATGCGTTGATCCTTATAGCTATTTTATGCTATGCTGTAGCTTTTTCCCAGCAACAGCAAATCAAAATTTATAAAATCCAATTTGAAGGTTTAATAAACGCAAGAAAAGAAGAATTAAAATCATTAATTGATTTGAGAGAAGGTCAGCTCGTTAACGAAAGAACTCTTAATAACGCACTTAAAAAAATGTATGGCCTTGATATGTTTAAAAAAGTAGAACTTTTTTTATCCAATACTACTGAAGGCCAGATAGTAAAATTTGTCGTCGAAGAAAATCCTTACCTGAAAACTATAAAGTTTGAAGGTAACAAATCAATAGCAAGAGACGATCTGCTTAAGGAAATGAAAATTACAGAAGAATCCTTCATCACAGAACAAAAGATTAAATCTTCACTCGCCGCAATAGAAAAAAAATACAGAAGTGAAGGTTTCTTAGACGCAGTCGTAAGTTATAAACTCGATGTTCATGACGTCAAAAAAAATTCTTACAAAATTACTTTTAACATAAAAGAAGAAAAAAAAGTTGTCGTTGAAAAAATAAATATAAAAGGAAATAAAAACTTAAAAAAAGGTGAAATTACTTCCATAATGAAAACAAAAGAAAAATTCCTCATCTTCGTTTCAGGAGTTTTGAAAGAAGATGAATTTGAAGAAGATAAACAGAGAATTATAGAACTATATCACCATAAAGGATACATAGACATAGATATAAAAAGATACGAATGGAAAATAGAAGAACTCGGCAAAGATAAAGACAAACATAAAGCTATCGTCGTCTATATCGAACTTGAAGAAGGTGAAAGATATAAGACTGGAGAAATCAAAATAACAGGAAATACCCTCTTCTCCACTGAAGATTTAAATAAATATATCACCCTCAAAAAAGGAGAATTTTTTGATAAAGTAAAGATTGATAAAACAAGATATGATATATACAATAGATATAGCGATAACGGACACCTATATGCCAATGTTTCTCTCGTATTTAAAAGAGACACAACAAATATGATCGTTGACGTTGACCTTGTGATCACAGAAGGGCCAAGAGCTCACATCGAAAGCTATACTATATCAGGAAATACACGAACAAAAAGAAAAGTAATAGAAAGAGAAATAGTATTTAAAGAAGGCGAAATGTACGTCCAGAGTAAAGTTAGACGTTCCTACGAAAGACTTATGCAACTTCAGTACTTCTCTACTGTAAATTTCACACCCCTTCCAGGTAGTGCAGAAGGTCTTATAAATCTTGATATTAGCGTGGAAGAACAAAGAACCGGTCTTATCACTGCTGGTGTGGGTTATGGAACAGAAAGTGGCTTCTTTTTGAAGGGTAGTATCTCTGAAAATAACCTCTTCGGAACAGGTAGAAAAGTTTCACTTAACGCCGGCTGGGCAGAAAAATCTCAGGGCATCTCATTATCTTACACCGAACCTTACGTCTTTGATGATCCTACAACATTCAGCATATCGCTTTCATTCTATAGATATATATTCAACATCGCTGTAGATGAAGATAATGATGGAGTACTTGACAAAACATCTTTAAACTACATATCCGACCCTTCAGCTACTTTAAGCGAAATACCAAAAGACTATTTCTATAACAGATATGAAATATCTCTTGAACCCACAGTCTCAAGAAGATTCTTTGAATACTGGGTGGCTTCTCTCGGATTCAGATCCGAACTATATATCGAAAGAGATGCAAACTTTAATAATCCTTATGTTTACGATACAGCTCAAAACAAGTGGGTTTTCTACTCCGACTTAACAAATAGATTATCAAGAGACTGGAGAGTGAAAAATAGAATCAATACAGGGGCAACATTTAATTCTACAGATCATCCTATGGCACCTACATATGGACAGATATTCTCAGTAAATTATAGCTATATCGGTGGACTTGTTGGTGGAGAATTCGACGCAAACAAAATTACCTTCAATTTTACTTACTACCAGACACTTTTCTGGAAACTTGTCCTCGCAATGCACACTTCTCAGGGGTTTATATTTAACCAATTTGACGGTAAATTCAACGTTGATTATGTTGACCAGTACTATTACGACGGAGTTTATAACTTAAGAGGATGGCTCGGTGCCGCTTCTGGTTATGGAAACAGCAAATTTTACATAAGTTCTGAATTGAGATTCCCTATCTACGATCCAATTTGGGGCGTATTTTTCTACGATATGGGAAATTTGTGGGCAAAATATAACGATTGGGCTCCTTTCAATCCAGAAGGCTATAGACTGAGTTTCGGACTTGGAATTCAGATAAATATTCCTATGTTACCAATCAGATTCTACTTGGCAAGACGAGGTTTCTACGATAGTTATCAGAATAGATTCAGACTTACTAAGGGTGATGGACTTTTTGATGAAATTTCACCAGTTATAAGTATTCAGGGACTATTTTAATAAAATACGGAGGTAATAATGAGAAACTTTTTCATATTTTTAATCATATTAACAGGCATAAATCTATCATACTCTGCAATAAAACTTGTAAGGATTGGTGTTGTTGACCTTGATAGAGTATTTGCTGCTTATCCCGGAATTTCAGATATACAAAAGAGACTTAAAGACGAAAGGGATAAATATGAAATAGAAATTAATAAAAGAAAAGAAGAAATAAACATACTCGAATCAAGCCTTACAAATCAATCCTTAAATGAATCAGAAAGAAATTCTCGCCTTGCAGAAATAGAATTAAAAAAACAAAAACTTACAGAATATGTTAACGAGGTAAATAATACCCTCATTTCTTTAAAAGATGAAATGACAAAATCAATCTACCAGAAAATAAATATAGTAATCCAGAGAATTGGTATGGAAAAGGGTTTTAGCGTAATATTTAAAAGATCAGCCGATTCCATACTTTTTATAGATAAAGAAGTAGATATAACTGCAGACGTTATTACAAGACTCCGAAAAGAAGTCGAAATAGACAGAAGAAATTGATTATGAAAAAACTTCCTTCAGGCTTATACGCAATAACTTGCGAAAAACGTTCTTTAGGACGAAAAAACTTAGAAGTCGTAAAAGAAATGCTTGAAGCTGGAATAGAAATTTTACAATATAGAGAAAAAGAAAATAAAACTATAAGAGAAAAATATCTCGAATGCAAAGAAATAGCAAAAATGACTAAAGATTATGGTGTCCTCTTCATAGTTAATGACCATATCGATATCGCAATGGCAGTTGATGCCGATGGAGTTCATATCGGCCAGGATGATATGCCAGTTCAAGAAGTAAGAAAACTTATCGGTAAAAATAAAATTATAGGCCTATCTACTCACAGCATAGAACAGGCACAAAATGCCTTAAAAGAAGATGTTGACTACATAGGTGTAGGACCAATATTTAAAACAGACACAAAAAACACTTCCCCCGTTGGCCTTGAATACCTCGAATATGTTGTAAAAAATATCCACCTTCCCTTCGTTGCAATAGGAGGAATTAAAGAACACAATATAGAAGAAGTCCTATCAAGAGGAGCAAAAACAGTTGCCCTTGTTACAGAAATTACAGAAAGCCCAGATATAAAAGATAAGATAAAAAAATTGAGAAAAAAACTAAATGATTTTAAAATAATATAAAAAATTGGAGTAATTTTATGAATGAACAGAAAAAATTATCTATCATAGATTTTTTCGATAACATAAGCAATCACAAAGATGTTTCATTGGCAACATTCCTCACTGCTACTATTTTATTCATATTTTCAATTTTAACTTTTTTAAAAAACTATAAATATAATGACAACCATCTTAACTGGCTTAACCATGACTACTCAAAAAATTTGCTTATGTGTAGCGAACAAAATTCTGTCTTTATGACTGAAGGTGGGGATAATCAGGTTTTTGGTTCACTTTATTTCACCTACGCAGAAAAAGTAAGACCTGACGTCTCTCCATACGACCAGAAGGGTAATATATTCAAGAGAATATATGGTGATTTAAGATATGTTGACTACCAAACTATTCAACGAAGAATGCAACTCGTAGATACACATCTATTCGCAGGTGAAGAACCTTTTTATGAGGATATAAGAGATAGGAAAGACCCCTACTTCATTCCATACTGGCAGGGAAGAAGACCCGTTTATCTTACATGGGAAAGGCCAGCTCCATACGAACTCGGTGAAATATATTTTCAGGATTTTAAAAGACCTTTACCAAAAGAATATCTCGAATCTCTCGGGCTTGGTGATTATTACTACAAAAGATATGGTATAATGTATAAAGTTCAGAATATTAAATACAAACTCGTCGATTACCTTGAGGTGAAAAAGTCCGTTACAATCAATGACGCTACAAAACTTTTCAGCGATTGGCTCAAAAGACCAGTAAGTCAAAACTTCACTATCAAAAAAGTTTCTGAACTTAAAAATGAAGGACTCGTAGAATTAAAGGGTGATAAAGTAGCCTTTGTAAAAATGTATGAACCACCACTTAAAGATGGTTACTTTGAAAACCTGCTCTTAAGATGGAAAGAAATTCCTAACGCAAAATACTTCGATGTCCTTTCAAGAGAAATATTAATTAATTACGGTTATCAATTTGGTGAAATTTATAGAGATAGAGTAAATGAATTAATAGAATTAAAAAAAGGTGAAAAAAATCCAGAAATAATAAAAAATATCGACTCTCTAATACAGGAAAACTGGAAAAAAGCAAAAGAATATTACGAAACAGCAATCTTTTATGGATGGGATTCATTATCTGTATTCCACAACATTGGACTCGTATACCTAAGGAATGAAATAGAAGACCTCTCTTCAAAAGCTGGAGAGTTATTCAAAAAAGGTGTTGAACTATATCCAAACTCATTTGGAACTTATAATGTTTTATTTGCATATTTGATGCTCGATAGTTTCAAAAATCCACAGAATGAAGCCAAGAATATAAAAGATTTTGAATACTATATGAAAAAATTGAAAAAAGTTTTGTTGTGGTACAATAGTTCAAAAGGCAAGTACGATAACCACCCAGTATGGAAAAACTTCGCCCCAATAGAAAATATGTTTCAGAATCTTAAACAAATTCCATCTTCAAAATTAACAGAAATGATAAACTATTGTGATACAATCATAAATAATAAAATACCAATTGAACAAAATATTTTAATCAATTTCCAGAATACAATAACACTCCTTTATCTCAGAGGTATTAATTTTGGCTATACTCCATACGTTGAAAAAGCTGATAAATTTGTTGATTATCTCTTAAAATCAAACCCTAATAATGAAATATTAAACTGGATTTTTACGCTCTCAATGCAAACCCAAAAGTTTGAAAAAGCATACGAAGTTGGTAAAATGATAATCAACAAAAAGGTTGAATTTTCAAACATAGAAAATTACTATTATTTTGGCGTAGTTGCTTACTCTTTACAGAAATTTGATGACACAAAATTTGCACTTAATAAATTTATCAAACTTGCCTCTGAAGATAGAAAAAATATTATAAAGAATAGACAATTTATAGATAACGCCACAAAGATTCTTTCATCTATAAAATAAATTAAGGGTGGGTCAAAACCCACCCTTCTTTATCCAATGGCCTCTTTCCCTTCCTCTCCGGTTCTTACTCTTATACACCTTTCGAGAGGAAGTACAAAGATCTTTCCGTCTCCTATCTTTCCTGTCCTTGCAGCCGTGAGAATTGCCTGTATGGTTGGTTGAACAAAGTCATCATTCACTGCTATTTCAAACCTTACCTTCTTGAGAAGATTTACTTCCGAAATAGCTCCTCTATATGCCTCTTCATATCCTCCCTGCTGCCCACAACCTATAACATTCGTTACAGTCATTTTACCTACACCAGCTTCAAATAAAGCCTGTTTTACTTCAGTTAACTTTTCCGGTCTTACTACAGCTATAATCAACTTCATAAATTACCTCCTTATTTGGTGATAAATCCCTGAAAATCAGGGTAGGCTTCTTGCCCATGCTCACCAATATCAAGACCAAGAATCTCTTCTTCCTTGCTTACCCTTATACCAAGAATAGCCTTAATCACAAACCATATAAATAGGGCAAGCAGGAAAGTATATAAACCTACAGCTATAACACCAGTAAGCTGAGCAAGAAGTAGCTTTAATCCACCACCATAGAATAATCCATTACCAGTAGCTGTCCCTGTAATCCCATCTTTTGCAAAAAGACCAACAGCTATCGTTCCAAAAATTCCGTTTACAAGGTGAACAGATAAAGCTCCTACAGGATCATCAATCTTCAACTTATCAAAAGTAATAACACTAACAACTACAAGGAACCCAGCTATCAAACCTATTATAGCTGCTGCATTAGGAGTTACAAAAGCACAGGGGGCTGTTATAGCAACAAGACCAGCTAAACAACCATTTATAATCATCGTTAAATCTGGCTTCTTTTGCAATATCCAAGAAGTAATAGTAGAAGATATAATTGCCATAACAGCAGCAATATTAGTGGTTATAAATATATGAGCTATAGCTTTACCATCTCCTACAGCCATCGTAGAACCGGGATTAAATCCGAACCATCCAAACCAGAGTATTAAACCTCCAAGTGTTACAAGAGATAGATTGTGTCCCATTATAGGATTTACACTACCATCTTTTCTGTATTTACCAGTTCTTGGACCTAAAAGCAAAACTCCAGCTAAAGCAGCCCAACCACCCACACTGTGTACAACAGTAGAACCAGCAAAATCAAACATACCTAACTTTGCAAGCCATCCTCCACCCCATATCCAGTGTCCAACTATAGGATAGATAAGTATACCAAGCAAAGCCGAAAAGATAAGAAAACTTATAAACTTTATCCTTTCAGCCACCGCACCAGATACAATAGTAGCAGCTGTGCCTGCAAAAACTAACTGAAAGAAAAACTTAGCCCATAAAGGAACCTGCGTCCAGGAAATGGCATCATAAACATCTACACCATTGTTGACAAAAAAGATTCCTTTAAGTCCCATAAAATCATTACCATTCCCAAACATAAGTCCCCATCCGGCAATCCAGTAAACAAAAGTGGTTATGGCAAATACTATAAAATTCTTCGCAAGAACATTAACAGTATTCTTTGCCCTTATAAGTCCACTTTCAACCATAGCAAACCCAGTATTCATAAAGAATACTAGCAAACCCGTAAGAAGGACCCACACAGTATCGAGTCCTATCAGTAAAGTTTTAGGAGATATCTCTTCCTGCGAAAAAAGAAAATTCGCAGAAATTAACACCAAAAATGTAATAAGTAAAGTTTTCTTCATACAAACCTCCATATTGAAAACTTTATACTTAATTTGCAAATTCTATGCCAGCCATATCTATAAGAAAAATATAGATTCTTAAGCCTCATACAAATTTTAAATTGATTATTTTTCAGAAATAAATAAAAATACTATCTAATTTTTAGGCAATTATTCAGAATAAATTTTATTTAAAAAACTTTTTAAAATAATTTTAAAAAGGTTGCAATTTTTTATTTTTTAATTTAAAATAAATGAGAATAGGAGGTAAGTATGTTGAATGAATTTTTTAAAGACGTGCCAGAAATCAAGTATGAAGGCAGTAAGTCAAAAAATCCTTTGGCTTTTAAATATTACAATCCCGACGAAAAAGTTGGCAATAAAACAATGAAGGAACATCTAAGATTTGCTGTAGCTTACTGGCATACTCTCACTGGAAGTGGTCAGGATCCTTTTGGAGCCGGAACAATGATAAGACTATGGGATAAGACAACAGATCCAATGGAAAAAGCAAAAATGAGAATGAGAGCCAATTTTGAATTTATTCAAAAACTTGGCATTCCATTTTATTGTTTTCATGATAGAGATATTGCTCCAGAAGGTGATAGTCTTAAAGAAACAAACAAAAATCTTGATGAAATCGTAAAACTCGCAAAAGAATTGCAAAATGCCACAGGTATCAAACTATTATGGGGAACAGCTAACCTCTTCTCTCACCCAAGATATGTTCATGGTGCCGCAACAAGTTGTAATGCTAACGTCTTTGCTTATGCTGCCGCTCAGGTTAAAAAGGCTCTTGAGGTTACACTTGAGCTTGGTGGTGTAAACTATGTCTTCTGGGGTGGTAGAGAAGGATATGAAACACTACTCAATACAGATCTCGGTCTCGAACTCGATAACCTTGCAAGATTCTTAAAAATGGCTGTTGATTACGCTAAAGAAATAGGTTTTAAGGGTCAATTCCTTATAGAACCAAAACCAAAAGAACCTACAAAACATCAATACGACTTTGACTCTGCTACCGTTATGGGCTTCTTAAAGAAATATGATCTCGATAAGTATTTCAAACTTAATATAGAAGTTAACCACGCAACTTTAGCCTATCATACATTCCAGCACGAATTAAGGCTTGCAAGAATTAATGGTATGCTTGGTTCTATTGACGCCAACCAGGGAGACCTCCTCCTCGGCTGGGATACAGATCAATTCCCAACTGATATCTACCTCACTACGCTTGCAATGTATGAGATTCTCCTCGCTGGTGGATTTACTTCAGGTGGAACAAACTTTGACGCAAAAGTCAGAAGAGCTTCATTTGAACCAGTTGATTTATTCTATGGTCATATTGCTGGAATGGATGCCTTCGCAAAAGGACTTAAAGTAGCTTACAAATTAATCGAAGACAAAGTATTTGAAAACTTTATTGCTGAAAGATATAAATCTTATAGAGAAGGCATAGGTAAAGATATTGTTGCAGGTAAAGTTGGCTTTAAAGAACTCGAAAAATATGCTCTCGAAAATGATAAGATTACCAACGTTTCCGGTAGACAGGAAATGCTTGAGGCTATACTTAACCAGTATGTAATGAGCATAGAATAATACAATTTTCTTCAGGGTTACCAGATATATTTATGGTAGCCCTGAACTTTTAAAAAAATATTTAAAATAAATTTCTTAAAAACGTGTTTTATTTGAAAAAGTTATCAATTTGCTTTATTATAATTAAAAAAAATCAGGAGAGCAAAAGTGGTTAAAAAAGAAGAGCCTATTACTCACGGATCGATAAAAAACTATAACAGAAAAAAAATTTTGACACTATTAATGAATAAAAGAGAGTTAACAAAACAAGAAATTTCTTTAAGAACAAAGATAAGTATTCCAACGGTTGCAACAAATGTAAATGAACTAATAGAAGAAGGGATACTTGAAGAAGCCGGAGTTGCAAGCTCAAGTGGTGGTAGAAAACCAGTAGTTATAAGGTTTGTCCCTGATTCAAGGTTTTCTTTCGGTGTCGATATAGACGTTGAAAGTGTAAAAATAGCTTTAGTAAATCTTGATTGCAAGATTATAGTTGAAAAAAGTTTCGCTACAAAATCTTTTGCAAAAATAGACGAATTAATCTCAAAAATTTCAGAAGAAATTACAACAATTATGAAAGAAAAAAACATAGACGAAGAAAAAATTCTTGGAATAGGTTTTTCACTACCTGGCACTGTTAATGAGAAAAAAATGGTGCTCGAACTTGCTCCAAACCTCAATATGAAAAATATAAACTTTAAACAGTTTGGAAATGTTTTCAAATTGCCTTTTTATATAGAAAATGAGGCAAATTGTGGAGCTGTCGCTGAATATATGTTGTCCGGTAGCAAGGCAAACAATTTCATCTATATCTCTATCACACAGGGAGTTGGAACAGGTATTATAATGAACGGACATCTTTACAAAGGTAAAAACCAGAGGGCTGGTGAATTTGGTCATATGGTCATAATCCCAGGAGGGAAAAAATGCAACTGTGGAAGAAATGGCTGCTGGGAGCTCTATGTTTCAGAAAAAGCACTTCTCGATAATTATTACGAAAAATCAGGAAAAAAAATAGATATTCACAACTTAATTTCTCTTGTAAGAGAAAAAGATGAAGTTGCTACAAAAATCTGGAATGAATATATAGAGTATCTTTCTTTAGGAATCGAAAACTTAATTTTGGGACTTGATCCTTCTGTTATTGTAATAGGAGGCAATGTTGCAAAATATGAAGATTTATTGATCGAACCTATTAAGAATAATATTTTCAGTAAGGATGGGTTTGAAGGTGTTGATGATGTAAAAATTATGACTTCAAAGTTTATTTCTGATGCACCTTTGCTTGGTGCAGCACTTCTACCTATCCAGAAAGTTATTGGTTAATTTTTTAGTCTGGAGGTTTTTTTAATGGATAGTTCTAAGTTAAAGAATTTTGCTAAAATAGCAACAAACGTTAGAAAAAATGCCTTGACTGCGGTTTTCTGTGCAAACTCAGGTCACCCGGGAGGATCTCTTTCTATTGCCGATATTCTTACAGTTCTATATTTTGAAGTAATGAATATCGACCCAAAAAACCCTAAGTGGGAGGATAGAGATAGATTTGTCCTCTCCAAAGGACATTGTTCACCAGCTTTATATGGTGTGCTATCCGAAAGAGGCTTTTTCCCAAAAGATGAAATTAAAAATTTCAGATGTGTAACAAGTTATTTACAGGGACATCCCGATATGAAAGGTGTGCCGGGAGTAGATATGTCTACTGGTTCACTTGGGCAGGGTTTTTCAGCCGCTTGTGGTATGGCAATCTCAGCCAAAATAAACAAAAAAAATTATAGAGTTTACACAGCTCTCGGTGATGGAGAATTACAAGAAGGTCAAATATGGGAAGCCGCAATGTTCGCAGCACATTATAAACTTGATAATTTAACAGCTTTTGTTGATTTTAATGGACTTCAGATTGATGGTGACATTACCAAAGTAATGAACCCCTTGCCTATAGACGAAAAATTTAAGGCTTTCGGATGGAATGTTATAACTATTGACGGGCATAATTACGAAGAAATCTACAATGCAATTATGACAGCTAAAAGTACAAAAGATAAACCTACTGTTATAATAGCAAAGACAATCAAGGGCAAAGGTGTTTCTTTTATGGAAAACAACGCTTCATGGCACGGTGTTGCACCAAAACCAGAACAATATGAACAGGCAATAAAAGAACTTGATGAATATTTAGAGAAATTAGGAGCTTGAATATGTCAGAAAAAATAGCAACAAGAGAGGCTTATGGTAAGGCTCTTGCAGAATTGGGAGATAAATATAAAAATTTAATTGTACTTGATGCCGATCTTTCAAAATCCACAAAAACAGATCTATTTAAGGCAAAGTTCCCTGAAAGATTTATAAACTGTGGAATAGCCGAATCAAATATGATGTCTGTTGCAGCTGGTATAGCAAGTTGCGGAAACATAGTTTTCGCAAGCAGCTTTGCGATGTTCGCAGCTGGTAGAGCTTTTGAACAGGTAAGAAACTCCATAGGTTATCCACACCTTAACGTAAAAATTGGAGCAAGCCACGCTGGAATAACAGTCGGAGAAGATGGTGCTTCTCATCAATGTATAGAAGATATAGCTTTAATGAGAGCAATTCCCGGAATGGTTGTTATAAATCCCTGTGATGCGACCTCAACAAAAGCACTTGTCGAAGAAGCAATAAAACACAATGGACCTGTATACTTAAGACTTGGAAGACTCGCTGTTGACGTAATATATGAAGAAGGTAGAGATTTCAAAATAGGCAAGTCTATTACTTTAAAAGAAGGTAGAGATGTAACCATAATTGCCACAGGACTTATGGTTCAGGAAGCTCTCAAGGCATTCACTGTCCTTGAAGAAAAGGGAATTTCAGCAAGAATAATCGATATGCATACCATAAAACCAATAGATGAAGAAGCAATTATTAAGGCAGCAAAAGAAACAAAAGCTATAATAACCTGTGAGGAACACAATATCTATGGTGGTCTCGGAAGTGCTGTGGCTGAAGTTCTTGGCGAAAATTCCCCTGTGAAAATGAAAAGAATTGGTATAAAAGACGAATTTGGTAGATCTGGAGATCCTAAAGCTTTAATGAAAAAGTATGGTATTACTTCAGATGATATTGTTGCTAACACATTAGAAATATTAAAGTAAAAATGTTTGGGGTTGTTCACATTTAAAAAATTTTCTGAATAACCCCTATTTTATTTTTTAATAATATTAAAAATTATCTTTAAAAAGGAGGAAGTATGAAGAGATTGGGTTTAGGTTTGATTATGGTGATTTTTATTTTTTCCTGCCAATCAGGAGGTAGTGTGAAAAAGAAAGAACTTGACTACAAAGCTGACAAGATTTGTGCTTTAACTTTCGATGATGGTCCAAGTACAGATATGACTCCAAAGGTTCTTGAAAAACTCGAAAAACATGGAGTTGTAGCTACATTCTTCGTTATCGGTATGCTTATCAATGAAGATACTCAACCAGTACTTAAAAGAATGGTAAATATGGGTTGTGAAATCGGCAACCATTCCTGGGCATGGGATAGTATGAATACAATGCCAAAGGAAAAGATCAAAGAATCTATCGACAAAACCACAGCAGCTATAAAAAAATACGCCAATGTTACACCAAAATTCTTCAGACCACCAAACCTTGCTGTAAGCGAAACAATGTATGAAGTTATAGACTTGCCATTTGCAGAAGGAGTACTTGGTTTTGATTGGGCTGGTTGTGAAAGAACTCCAGAAAAAATTGCTCAAAATGTCCTTAAAGATATGAGAGATGGTGCTATAATTCTCTTGCACGATGTTCAGCCAGCACCACACCCAACACCAGAAGCTCTTGATATAATTATTCCAGAATTGAAAAAGCAAGGTTATGAATTTGTAACTCTCAGTGAATTGTTTAAAAGAAAAGGTGTAGATCCTAAATCTGCAAAAAATAGAATGTGGAAATACGTATTTTAAAAAACTTTTCATAAAATTCCTTTTGTCAGATGAGGCTGATAACTTTTGGGCAGCCTCATCTGCTGTTTTTATTTTTTAATAGGAGGTTTATATGCCTTATTTTATAGGTATTGATATTGGAACTTCAGGCACAAAAACAGTATTGTTTAATGAAAAAGGAGATACAATAGCTTCTTCCCTCTATGAATACCCTCTTTATCAACCCAATGTTGGATGGGCAGAACAAAATCCAGAAGATTGGTGGAATGCCACAGTATGGACAATCAAAGATGTTATTGCTAAAAGTAAAGTTAAACCCTCTGAAATTAAGGGACTTGGGCTTTCAGGACAAATGCATGGACTTGTTATGCTTGATAAGAATTATAACGTTTTGAGACCATCAATAATATGGTGTGACCAGAGAACCGCAAAGGAATGTGAACAAATTACTGAATTAGTTGGAAAAGATAGACTTATCGAAATAACAGCTAATCCTGCTTTAACAGGTTTCACTGCCTCAAAAGTAATGTGGGTAAAAAATAATGAACCGAACATTTTTGAGAAAGCATATAAAATTCTTCTTCCAAAAGATTTTATTAGATTCAGACTTACAGGAGAATTTGCCACTGAAGTTTCTGATGCAAGTGGAATGCAATTCTTAAACATCAAAGAAAGAAAATGGAGTGATGAAGTTTTAAACAAACTCGGTATTGACAAAAGTTTACTTGCAGAAGTCTATGAATCCCCTGAAGTTACAGGTAAAATCACAAAACAGATTGCTGATTTAACAGGACTTGCAGAAGGCACAATAGTAGTTGGTGGAGCAGGGGATCAGGCTGCTGGAGCTGTCGGAAATGGAATTGTTAAAAAAGGTGTCGTTTCTTCCACAATAGGTACTTCTGGAGTAGTTTTCGCACATATGGAAAAGCCCTCTATAGACAAAGCAGGTAGAGTACATACCTTCTGTCATGCTGTACCAAATGCCTGGCATGTTATGGGTGTTACACAGGGTGCTGGACTTTCATTAAGATGGTTCAGGGATAACTTCTGTAATTCTGAAAAAGAAGTAGCATCTCTCTCCGGTAAAGACCCATATGAAATAATGACAGAAATAGCTTCAAAAGTTAAACCTGGTTGCGATGGACTTATCTATCTCCCTTATATGATGGGAGAAAGAACTCCACATCTCGATCCTTATGCAAGAGCTGTATTCTTCGGTTTATCAGCAAGACACACTAAAGCAGATATGTTAAGAGCCGTTCTTGAAGGTGTAGCTTATAGCTTAAAAGATTGTATGGAAATAATAAAAGAAATGGGTATCGAAGTTAAAGAAGTAAGAGCTTCAGGTGGTGGAGGTAAAAGCCCTCTATGGAGACAAATACAATCCGATATGTTTGAAACAGCCGTTTATACAGTAAAATCTCAGGAAGGTCCAGCCTTAGGAGTTGCTTTACTTGCTACAGTAGGAGCAGGATTCTACAAAAGCGTAGAAGAAGCCTGTGAAGCTACAATAAGCATAACTACAAAAACTTCACCTATAGAAGAAAATAAAAAGATCTATAAAAAATACTATCCAGTTTATCAAAGCCTCTATAAAAACTTAAAAGAAGATTTCAGAAAGTTATTATAAAAAATAGCAACCTTCGGGTTGCTATTTTTTATAAGTTGTGTTAACTTACTTACTGGAGGATTTTTATGTTTGATAAAAGAATATTAATTTTTTTGCTTTTATTGACTTCCTGTCTATCTTCACAGGCAAAATTCAATATCGACAAAAATGATCCTTTAATGAAAGGTGTTATCAAAGAAGGCACTCTCGGAAACGAAATTCTTCAGAGAGACACAATGAAATTTTTCAAAATTGGACTTTCTATGCAAGGTTGCCAAAAATTCGATTCATACCAACCATATATCCTACAAATGCCACAAGGTGAGATTGGTTCAAGACTCTGGAGAGAAAGATGGATTGCCAAATCAAATAATAAATACTACTTTGTTGACTTTACTTTTGTTGAAAACGATCTTGGCGTCACTATCCTTATGGACTTAAAATAAGAAATCCATTTTTTTAAGAATTTATCCACAAAAATCTGTTAATTTGCCGTTAAAAAACTTGCTTTTTATAACAGCTATAATTAATATATATTTACTAAATGTTAATACAAAGGGAGCAACAAAGTATGAAAAGATTTCTATTTCTTATAATATTTATATTCATCAATAGCTGTGTATTTTCATATTCTGAACCAAAAACACAAGAAGGATTTTTGATAAATAAAATTTCGACCCTTTTAAGAAGACATTATGCGTATGATGAAATTAAAAGAAAATATCCAGAAAGATTCTTTGAAGTCTATCTTGAAACACTTGATGGAACAAAAAGATTTTTCATTAAAAGTGATATAGAAGACTTAAAAAAACAATTAAAGGATTTCGACAGCAACTTAAAAGAGGAAAACTTTTCATTCTTCTACAAAAGCACAAATATATTGATCAATAGAATTATAGAAACTTCAAATCTGGTAGTAGAAATATTAAACCAACCACTTGACTTCAATGTTGACGAAGAAGTCATTCTTGACCCTAAAAAAAGAGATTACCCCGCAAACTTGGAAGAAAAAAAAGATCTCTGGAAAAAATTACTCAAAAACGAAGTTTTAAATAAAATAATCGTCAAACTTGACAATCAAAAAAGAAAAGAATATACAAAAGAAGATGAAGAAATAGCAAGAAATGAAGTCAAACGAGAAACTCTGAAAATGATCGAAAGAAGACTTAACGATAGAAATTACTTCAATAGATTCGTAAATTCTATTGTTTCAAGTTTCGATAATCACACAGAGTATTTTCCACCAAGTGAAAAAGAAGATTTTGATATTAATATGACTGGCTCTTTTGAGGGAATTGGAGCCCAACTGAGAGAAGACGGTGAATACATAAAAGTTCAGGAGATTATTCCGGGTGGACCAGCTGCAAAACAAAAACTCCTCAAAGCAGGTGATATTATACTTAAGGTAGGACAGGGCAACGCAACACCAGTAGATGTAGTAAATATGCCAGTAAACGAAGTTGTAAGACTCATAAGGGGCAAGGCTGGCACAGAAGTAAGACTTACTGTAAGAAAGCCAGATGGGCAGATTGTTGTTATCCCGATAATCAGAGGAAAAGTTGTATTAGAAGATAGTTATGCAAAGGTTTCCATACTTAAAGATGATAACAAAAAATATGGATATATATACCTTCCATCATTCTACAGGGATTTTAAAGGAAAAGAACAAAGAAATTCTTCTCTCGATATGATCTATGCTCTTGAATCAATAAATAAAGAGGGTGTCAATGGATTAATAATAGACCTGAGAAATAATGGCGGTGGTTCATTAATGGATGCTATAAATATTTCTGGACTTTTCTTTAAAAGTGGCCCAGTAGTTCAGGTAAAACATAGCATCGGATTTGTCCAGACACTTATGGATCAGGA
>FQKF010048091.1_pt1 | contig 27038 bp, 23 predicted proteins | sample 1504521 | NCBI WGS metagenome assembly FQKF01 (sample SAMEA4475357, study PRJEB15587) | soil metagenome | biome: Soil; feature: Field | place: India | collected 2015-03-11 | depth 0 m
GTCGGCCTCACGGTGTGGCAAAGCTGCAAAAAAGATCTGCCTGAGCCTGAAGGCGGCGACCTGTTGCATATTCCCTACAACCCGCAGCCGTACAAGGTTATCAAGCCGCCGCACTTTCCAGAAGTGCCTATCCCACCCGACAACCCGCTGACGGCGGACGGTGTACAATTGGGCCGACGGCTGTTCTACGACCCTATCCTCTCGGGCGACAGCACGCAGTCCTGCGCTTCGTGCCACCTGCCTCATTTGAGTTTTACCGACGGGCTGCCTGTCTCTGTGGGCATCGACGGCATTGCCGGGCGCCGCAGCTCCATGAGCCTGCTCAACATCGCCTACGCCACCAACGGCCTGTTCTGGGACGGGCGTGTACGCACCTTGGAAGAGCAAGCTCTACTGCCGGTAGAAGACCCCATTGAGCTGCACAACACCTGGCCCAACGTCATCAGCAAACTCAAGCAGCATCCGGTTTATCCTGAACTCTTCCGAAAAGCCTTCGGCATCCGGGACCGCGAGCAAATCACCAAGGAGCTCGCCGCCAAAGCCATCGCCCAATTCGAGCGCATCCTCATCAGTAGCGGCACTTCCAAATTCGACCGCTTCCTGCAGGGCGACTTAGATGCCTTAGACGACGAGGAACTTGACGGCAAGCTGATGTACTTTGAAGAAGGCGTTGCTTTAGGTCTTCCCGATGCGCAGTGCTTCCACTGCCATGGAGGCTTCACTCTGACGGGCAACCAGTATTTCAACAATGGCCTGGATGAAGCAACCTCGCTCGATGATTTCAAAGACAAGGGCCGAGGCGCTGTGAATGGCCGCCGCACCGACAATGGCAAATTCCGCACACCTACCCTGCGCAACATCGCCCTCACGGCGCCCTATATGCACGACGGGCGCTTTCAAACCTTAGAAGAAGTACTCGACCACTACGGCAGCCACGGCAAAAACTCGCCCAACAAGGACCCACTCATCGACCAGATGGGCTTCCCGATACCCGGTACCGTCCCCTTGCAATACACCGGGCTAAGCCCTCATCACAAGCGGGCAATTATCAAATTCCTGCACGCGCTCACGGATACGACCTTTGTCCAAAACCCGGACATCCAGAACCCGTTCAAATAAGTGGCACAGCAGTATACCCAAAGGTCCGGTCAGCCCTGTCTGAGGCTGGCCGGACTTTCGGTTTTTACGGCGCGGGGGATGGATTCTCCGCGAAGGCATACATTTGCTACGTCCAATCGCAATTTACTTACAATGACCTCCTGGCTACCCATTCCTGCAGACTCCGACTTTTCCATTCACAACCTGCCCTTCGGCATCATCGAGACACCTAACGGCCATATCACCGCCGGCGTACCTGTGGGCGATTATGTGATAGACTTAGTAGCAGCCGCCGACAACGGTCTTTTCGGCGCGCGCCGACCCTACGTGCGCCTGTTTGAGCAGCCAACGCTCAACAGCTTCATCGCCTTAGGCAACGACCTGGCCCGCCGCATCCGCCGGCGCCTGCAACGGTGGCTGACCGCCGACACACGCCCTAACAACGCCGAAGACATCCTCTTAGAGCGCGCCCAGGTGCGGCCCCTGATGCCCTTGCACATAGGTGACTACACTGATTTTTACAGCAGTGTCGAACACGCCACCAATGTGGGCAAGATGTTTCGACCTGACAACCCTTTGCTGCCCAACTGGCGCTGGCTGCCCGTAGGCTACCACGGACGCTCGTCCAGCATTGTCACAGACGGCACGCCCATCCGTCGCCCGTGCGGGCAAATCTTACCCAAAGGCGCTGATACACCTATCTTCTCCGCATCGCAACAATTGGATTTTGAGCTGGAAATGGCTTTCGTCATCGGCAAAGAGAGCCGCCTTGGCCAGCCTATACCCATCGAACAAACCGAAGCGCACATCTTCGGACTGATGCTTTTCAACGACTGGAGCGCCCGCGACATCCAGCGGTGGGAATACGTGCCGCTGGGGCCATTCTTAGGCAAAAACTTCGCCTCCTCTATCTCTCCCTGGATCGTTACCCTGGACGCGCTCAAGCCCTTCCGAACCCGCGGACCCGTGCAAAAACCCAAGCCATTAGACTATCTGCGCATTCGCGGTGCGCATCACTATGACATCAACCTCGAAGTCAGCATACGCCCTCAAAACGGCCCGGAAACCGTCGTCTGCCGCACCAATATGCGCTACCTGTACTGGTCCATGGCCCAACAACTGGCCCATCACACCGTCAACGGCTGCAATGTACGCCCAGGCGACCTCATGGCCTCCGGCACCATCAGCGGCCCTACCCCTGACAGTTTCGGCTCCCTGCTCGAACTGGCCTGGGGCGGCCAAAAACCCATCACCCTGGCCGACGGCTCCACACGCACATTCCTCCTCGATGGCGACACCGTCATCATGCGCGCATACGCCCAAAAAGGCAATATCCGCGTAGGCTTCGGACAGGTGAGCGGAACAGTACACCCAGAATGGAAAACGCAAAGTGAAAGATAGGGCAAGCTGGATGAAATTACCCACCCGATGAGCCGGTTTTCGGAAATGATACCCCGTTAGGCAACGAAGGGCGCTCGCTACGGCCATGCTTGTACGTACGTTTGGTGACCCTCACACCGTCTTCCTAATCAGTGTCAGAAAGTGCACTCGTTGCCGAGGTCTTTTCTATACCCGGTGCCCTCAAAAATCGCAGCTGGCGCCATGCTGGCGCAGCCACTGTTCGTGGCGCTTGAAATCGGGCATGTATCGAGCAATAATAGCCCAAAAGCGGTCGGAATGGTTGGCTTCTACTAAGTGCGCCAATTCGTGCAGTATGACGTAGTCCTGTACCTCCTGCGGAGCGAAGAGCAGGCGCGTGGAAAGGTTGATGTTGCCTTGGGTGGAGCAGCTGCCCCAGTTACTGGTGTTATATTTGAGGTAAACGCCGCGAATGGTCCGGTTGACGGTCTGGCGGTTGATTTCCTGGACGCGCTGCTCCACTTCGCGCTGAAAATCACCCGCTATCACGCGCGACAGCAAGGTGCGAATAGCCCTCACCCGTTCAGAGGGCTTCACACCCCGACAAAGGCGCAGCACGATGGTCGAGCCTTCCAAACGGCCCGTGTGCATTTGGCGGTCTTCCTCCACAATGAGCAACACATAGCGGCGCTTGCTCACGGTCAGTACATCACCGCTGTGGTATTCGCGCACCTGAAAGCGCTGCATCAGGTGTGGGTCCTGGTCAAACATCTGCTCGACCCAACGGAGCATGGTGTGCATCTCGCGTAGGGTATCCTCTGGGCCGTAATGGTGCGGTAAGCGCAGAATGATGCTGCGGCGCGAAATGGCATAGCGGCAATCGAAGCGTCGCTCCAGCACTACCTTAACAGGTATGTCCATGCCTTTGACCTGAGCGTTTATGTGGGCGGTGCGCGTCTTTCCCTTCATGTTAATGCGCTGCTAATGGCGGGTGAAAGGTCAGGAGAGGAGTTGATATTTGCGGAGGTTTTTTGCCAGTCAAGTTTGGCGGTTACGAGGATGGCATTTCTTTTATTTTATGTAACACATCCGGATGAAGGGACAGCGCGGCGCATTGCTGACGAGATGGTGGAGCAGCGGCTGGCTGCCTGCGCTAATGTCTTTCCTATTCAGAGCGTCTACCGGTGGGGTGGCGCCGTACAAAGCGAAGGCGAATGGGTTTCTATCCTGAAAACCAGCCTTGAGCGCGAGGGGGATTTGGAAAGTGCCCTCCGCGCCGCACATCCGTACCAGACGCCGTGTTTCCTGCGCTTCGAGGTACGCGCCAACGAAGACTACGAACGCTGGATATACGAAAGTACCGACGCAGACACACGATAAAAACACGAGTAGGCCAGCGCTCCTTAGCACTTCAACGTTCTCTAAACGGAACCGTTTTTCATGCAAAAACACGTTTTTCTCACTACCCTCGCTTTCCTTCTGACGCTTTCCGGCAGTGTCTTGCTGGCTCAGGATACCTCCGCCGTGAAATGGTACACTTGGGAAGAGGCCGTTGCGCTACACAAGAAGCGGCCCAAGAAAATCTTCGTGGATACCTACACCGCCTGGTGCGGCTGGTGCAAGCGTATGGACAAGGTAACGTTCAGCAATCCGGAGGTGGCGGCCTATCTCAACAAGCACTTCTACCCTGTGAAACTCGACGCCGAACAGCGTGCCGACATTCACTTTAATGGTGAGGTGTTCAAATTTGTGGAAACGAGCCACGGCAGAGGTGTTCATACGCTGGCTTATTCGCTTTTAGACGGGCGCATGAGCTACCCTTCGATGGTGTATCTCAATGAAAAGTTTGAGCGCATTATGATTTCGCCGGGCTACAAAGAAGCGCCCGACCTGCTCAAGGAGTTGCGTTTTGCCGCCGAGGAGGCATATAAAACGACTACTTGGGACGAATACCGCAACCGCAAGCCGTGAGCGGGAAGTTCACACCACAGTGATGACCGGTCCCTGTTGTCGCTCGATGCAGAAGCCGAAGGGCTGGAGCGAAAGGCTCTCTTGCGCGGCAGTGGCCTCGAATTCGGCTTCGCATCCTGCAGCAACGGCCACAAGAAGGCCGCCCGCCGTTTGCGGGTCGGCCAACAGGGCGCGCAGGCGCTCGTCTTCGACGCCGGCGATATGCTGGCCGTAGCTGTCCCAGTTGCGCTGGGTAGCTGCCGGCACACAGCGGTTTTGGATATAAAAATCGAGCACTTCGGGGGCCAGTAGCGGAATGCGGTCGGCGTGAACGACAGCGCTCACGCCGCTGGCGTCGCACATTTCCAACAGGTGGCCCAACAGGCCGAAGCCCGTAACGTCAGTCATGGCCTGTATGTAGGGCAGTCGCCCGAAGCGTGCACCGGCCTTGTTGAGTGTTTTCATCACTTTTGGGGCCAGTTGAGCGTGCTCCGGGCGCAACATACCGTATTTCTGCGCAGTAGTCAGGATGCCCACGCCGATGGGCTTGGTCAGGTATAGCCGGGTGCCGGGTTGTGCGCCGCTGTTGCGTTTCAGGTGCTCGATGCGCACGCGCCCGCTAACGGCCAGGCCGAAGATGGGCTCCGGGCTGTCCACACTGTGCCCGCCGGCCAACGGAATGCTGGCTGCTGCGCAGGCGCGTCGCCCGCCCTGAACCACCCGGCCGGCTACCTCCACCGGGATGAAGTTGACGGGCCAGCCCAAAATGGCAACGGCCATGAGCGGCTCCGCCCCCATGGCGTACACGTCACTGATGGCGTTGACGGCGGCGATGTAGCCGAAGGTTTCAGCATCGTCCACAATGGGCATGAAAAAGTCCGTCGTGCTCACCAGCGCCGTTCCATCGCCCAGGTCATACACAGCGGCGTCGTCGCGCGACTCGTGGCCTACCAGCAGTTGCGGGAAGTGACCTGCTGCTGCGTCGGTGCTGGCCTTCAGGATGCGGTCGAGCGCTTCAGGGGCAATCTTGCAGCCGCAACCGGCGCCGTGCGAAAACTGGGTAAGTTTGACTTCGTCGGTGAGCATAGCACCTTATTTCAGCTTTAAAACTGCACCGTCATGCTCAGGCTGGGCAGGATGGGCAGCTGGTTGACACGCTGGTAGCGCACACGGTCGAAGTAGAAGATGTTAGGCCGGTTGTAGAGGTTGGTGGCCGAGGCGATGATTTCCGCTTTGGCGTATTTGGTGAATGTGAGCACGCGCTTAACCGACACATCTAAGCGATGGTAATAGGGCAGGCGACCACCGTTGCGGGTTGTGGAGTAAAGGATGCCCAGATCGCCGTTGCTCGTCAGTACATCGGTATTGATACCCTGATTGAAATCAAAAACCGTGTAGAAGCCCTGGGTTTGGGTAAAGGGGAAGCCCGAGCCGAGGTTCCAGCGGGCGCCGAATTCCCATTCTTTTTTCGGGCCAGCCTGGTAAGTAGTTACGATGTTCATATTGTGCCGGCGGTCGAAGATAGGCGGGTATTCCTGCTGGCCGTCGAAGCGCGTCACGAAGGCAAAAGAGTAGGCGCCCCACACGTAGAAGCGTTTGGCCTCCCATTTGCCCGAAAAGTCAATACCATAAGCTTTGCCCGTTTCAGTGATGTAATTGGGTTCCTGTGGGAGGGTTTTAAAGCGGTTGAGCGCCAGCAGTTGGGTGAAGTCCTTGTAGTAGCCCTCGACGTTGAAGTCAATGTTGTTAGTAATATCCACCTCAAAGCCGGCCACGCCATGCACCGATTTTTGGAGGCGGTGGTCAATGCGTTCGGTGGTGGAGCCGGGCTTATAGACCGTCTCTTCGGGGCCTGAGAGAAAGCCGACGAAGAGGTTGACTACGTCGCGCTCGTTGACAGTAGCCAACAGGTTTTGCGAGTACCATCCGCCGGCGGCCTTGAGGCGGAAGTTGTCGGTGATGTTGTACTTCAGGCCCAGTCGCGGTTCGGGCGAAATGTCGTTGAGCGACAGGTAGTACTGGAACCGGAAGCCGGGTTCAATGACCAAGCGCCCGATCTTGCGTTTCCAACGCAGATAGAAAGCCAGCTCAGTGGTGTTTTCGATTTGCTCGATGCGTAACCCGCGGAAGTTTTCGAAGGCGAAGTCTGTGCGGAAGCCGTTCAGTTCCAGTCCATATCGGAACTCGCTGTTGCGGTCGAAATTGGTGAAGTTGAGCGCAGCGAAGAAGCCGTTGATGCCGCTGGTTCGGGGCTTTCGGTCAGCCTCCTGGATGCGCGAGTCATAGGCAGAGTAGGTGAGTACGCCGCTGATGACTGTGTTGGAATTGGCTGGTATGAGGGTAAAGTCCATACCGCCGCCCGAACTTTTCCAACTAAAGTCGGCGATGTCGAAGCGCACGCCGTCATCGTAGTTGAAGCCGAAGAAGTTGACCTTGCTGCCGCTGCCAGTCATGAGCGAGAGTTTGCCGTACAGGTCGCTGTATCGGAAGGGGATGCCGTCACCATCGTTGACGTAGGGGTACAGCTGCTTGCCTACGCGGTCAATGAGCGCCTGTTTGCCGGCGAGCACAAAAGAGACGCTGCTGCCGCCGTCTTCGCGCAGCGGCACGATGGGGCCTTCCAGGATGGCGCGCGCCTGAAATGGGCTGGCCGACACCAAGCCAGAGAGGCGTTTGCGGTTACCCTCGCGCGTCTTCACATCCACGATGGCCGAGATCCGGCCGCCGTGTTCGGCATTGAAGCCGCCGGTGAGCACGTCCACGTTTCGGATGAGTTCCGTTTCGAAGACAGAGAAGAAGCCGATGCTGTGGAAGGGGTTATAAATAGTCATGCCGTCGAGTAGGATACGGTTCTGCACCGGCGAGCCGCCGCGGATGTACAGCTGTCCGCCCTGGTCGCCAGTGAAGATGACGCCCGGTAACACGGTGAGATATTGCGCAATGTCGGCCTGGCCACCTGTAGAAGGCAACGAGCGAATCTGCTTGGGTGTTACGGAGATTTTGGAGACTTGAATTTCCGAACGCGCCTGCTCCTTCTTTCCACTGATAATGATTTCTTCCAGGCTCTGGCCGCTTTCTTGCAAAGTGATATTTTTAAACACTACCTCGCCGCCTTTGACGGGGATATCCAGTACGAAGTCGTCGTAGCCGACATAGGTTACTTTGAGCCGATAGGTGCCGGGCAGCAGGTCGGAGATGGAGAAGAAGCCGTTGATGTCGGTGGCAGTGCCGCGGGTTTCAGGGCCTTCTATTTGCACGGTGGCAAAGGCCAGTGGCTGGGCTGTTTCTTTCTCAAATACGTTGCCGCGGATGGCGCCGCGGTTGGGTTTTTGGGCCAGCAGGGGCGCTGACAGTCCCAGTAGCAGCAACAGCAAGAAGTAGTTTTTCATCGCTAAAAATGCGCCTATGTTTATTTGCAGGTGGCAAAGGTAGCCAAGCCCGTTGGTTATTGGCGTTGCCAAATGCCAGCAGGCGACAAAGAGGCGTTTTATACTGCCAAAATCCTATCTTTGAGCGCAGGACTGCCGTCCTTTCTAAACATAAAGCCCATGACAAAGAAGTCGCTCTTCTTCTGGTTTTTCTGGTTTGCATGTTTTATCCTAGGCCTGTCGCCATTCTTGATAGCCCAAAGCCCAGACAGCCCTTTGCGAAGGATAGGCTCACATTACCTCAAACCCGACATGGCGCTCATTCACGGCGGCACGTTTAGCATGGGCTGTACTGCCGAACAGCGCGAATGCTGGGACGACGAAAAGCCCGTGGGCCGCGTAACGGTGAGCGATTTTTACCTCGGCAAATACGAGGTAACCTTCGACGAATACGATGCTTTTTGCGATGCTACCGGTCGCCTCAGACCTTATGACTGGCAGTGGGGGCGCGGTCGGCGGCCGGTCGTTGACGTCAGCTGGTTCGACGCCGTAGCTTACTGCAACTGGCTGAGCGAGCAGGAGGGCCTGACACCTGTGTACACCCTCGATAGCGCCCGCGTAACGGCCAACTGGAACGCCAATGGATACCGCCTGCCCACAGAGGCCGAGTGGGAATACGCCGCGCGCGGCGGCAGTGCTAAAGCCGCGCTGTTTGGCAACGGCAAAAACATAGCCGACCCTCGGGCTATCAACTTTAAACCGGACAACAAAAAAGGCCTCTCCGTGCCGGGCCAGTACCGCGAAAGGACCGTGCCAGTAGGCAGCCTAAACAGCCCTAACGCCCTGGGGCTACACGATCTGAGCGGCAACGTTTGGGAATGGTGCTGGGATTGGTTCGGCCCTTACCCCGAAGGCAGCCGCACCGATTACCGCGGCCCCGACACCGGCATCACCCGCGTCGTGCGCGGCGGCTCATGGGCATATCCTACACAGTACATCCGCACGGCCTTCCGACACAACTACACTCCTGGCGGACGCACTAACGACGTGGGCTTTCGCCTGGCCCGAACGCCCTAAACTGAGGTGATAAAACGCACGACTGTACACTTTTTTCCGAATTTAACACTTCCCGTACACGCCGGTTAAAGTTCTTTTAAGGACAAAAGTCCGCCTTAAGGCCGGCAAAAACGCCGTTTCTTTGCACCCTGATTTTTAACGAACTTTTCAGAAGTATGACACTCCGCCTGATTGTCTGGTTGTTGACGGCTACCCTGTCCTCTGCGATACTTACTGCCCAAAATCCTGCCCGCTGGTCGTTTTCCACCAAAGAGATTGGCAATGGCGAGTATGATCTGATCTTCACCCTGACCCTCACAGAAGGCTGGAATGCCTACTCGCAATTCCTGGAAAGCGAAGACGGGCCGGTGCCAACCTCGTTCACCTTCGAGGACGGACCGCATTACCAACGCAAAGGCCAGGTGAAGGAGAGCGGCAATAAGTTCACCAAATACGACAATGTGTTTGGCATGAACCTGACCAAGTTTGCCGGCACGGGTATCTTCACGCAGCGCGTGGTCGTTACCGACCCGAGCAAGCCCGTCAAAGGCTATCTGACCTACATGGTCTGCAACGACGAAATGTGCCTGCCGCCGCGCGATGTGGATTTCTCCTTCACGGTTACACCCTCGGGCAGCACGGGCGCCAAACCCGGCGCCGCCCCTAACCAGCCGAATACATCTCCGACTTCTCCGGGGGGCAATGCTCCCGAAACCCCAACGCCTGATGACCAGGCCGTCATCAGCCCGGGGTCAGGAGCGGTTGCCTCACCCAACGATCCCAACTTCCAGGGCTTTTTCAACTCGAAGCGCGACATTAATTCGCAAGAGTATGTCAGCCAGTGCGCCGCCGAACCCGAAGAGAGCGGCTCCGGCTGGTGGGTGTTTATCGCCGGCTTCATCGGCGGCCTCATCGCCCTGCTGACACCATGCGTATTCCCGATGATACCACTAACGGTGAGTTTCTTCACCAAGCGCTCGCGCGACCGCGCTACCGGCCTGCGCAATGCCCTGTGGTACAGTGCCAGCATCGTGGTCATTTACGTGAGCATCGGCATCCTGCTTACGGCCCTGTTTGGCCCAACCATCCTGAACGAGATGAGCACGGACATGTACTTCAACCTGCTCTTCTTCGCCGTCTTTGTGGTGTTTGCGCTGTCCTTCTTCGGCCTGTTTGAAATCACGCTGCCCTCGTCGTGGGTGGATCGCAGCGACCGCATGGCCGACAAGGGTGGTCTGCTCGGCATTTTCTTCATGGCCTTTACGCTGGCTTTAGTGTCGTTTTCCTGCACTGGCCCTATAGTGGGTACGTTGCTGGTCGAGACGGCTCGCTCTAACGCCGGCGATGCGCTCTTTGGCATCATCCCGCTGCGCCCGCTCATCGGTATGACGGGCTTCGGGCTGGCCCTAGCCCTGCCTTTCGGCCTGTTTGCCATGTTCCCCGGCTGGCTGCAGAGCCTTCCCAAATCGGGCAACTGGATGGACAACGTGAAAGCCACGCTGGGCTTTGTAGAGCTGGCATTGGCACTCAAATTCCTGAGCACCGCCGACATGGTTCGCCACTGGGGCATCCTCAAATTTGAGCTCTTCCTCGGTCTGTGGCTCATCATCGCCCTCGGGCTGGGGCTTTACCAATTAGGCCTGCTACCCTTCCTGAAAGGCGCCTCAGGACGCCCAGGTATCGGGCGCCTTGTTACGGCGGGCCTGGCCCTGTGGTTTGCCGGCTACTTGGGCTATGGCCTGTTCAACTATCAGTCTCTGAGCCTACTGAGCGGCATTGCCCCGCCGGTGCATTACAACTACTTCCGCCCCATGGACTGCCCGCACCAACTGGACTGCTACCACGACTTCGACGAAGCGGCGCGCGTTGCAAAAATGGAAAACAAGCCCATCTTCGTGGACTTCACCGGCTACGGCTGCGTCAACTGCCGCAAAATGGAGGAAAACGTGTGGAATAAAAAGGAAATCCTGGCCCTCCTGCGCGACCGCTACGTGGTGGCCTCCCTCTACGTGGACGACCAGGCGCGCCTCTTCCCTAACGACCGCCAGAAATACCTGCTCGACCAGCATACCGGCGAGAAAATCCGCACTGTCGGCGGCAAATGGAGCAGCTTCCAGATCAACAATTTCCAGCGCAACTCCCAGCCCTGGTACGTGCTGATGCACCACGACGGCAAAACCTTGCTCAACCAGCCTCGCGGTTATACACCCAACGCCGACGAATACCGCAGCTTCTTAGAGTGCGGCCTGGCAGCCTTCGCCCAGTTGCAGGAGCGTCAGAACGCTCCTGCGCTCATCGGCACATCAGAACGGTAGAGCCCTGTTCTCGTTCTTTGCTCCAGCAAATGCCGGCGGGCGGCCGACTGTGCAGTCAACTGCCCGCTGGCATTTGGGTACATAGCCCCACCTGTACCTGACCTTTTCAAGGTGAAAAGTCTTCAATAAGTCGGGGTACTTACTTTTGCAGCCGTCGGGCGGCATGCAAGATGCAGCATGTCTCATCGGAAAAGCCGCCTTGCAGGCTGCCTATGCCCTGGTACCGACAACTCCACTGGCAAATTATTTTGGGCCTCGTCCTGGGTCTCTTCTTTGGCATTGTCGCCGCCGCCTACGGCTGGATGACCTTTGTCAAGGATTGGATAGCGCCTTTCGGCGACATCTTCCTCAATGCGCTCAAACTCGTGGCCGTGCCGCTGGTACTGGGCTCGCTCATCACGGGCGTAACCTCTCTGTCGGATGTGGGCAAGTTGGGTCGCATGGGCGGCAAGACCATAGCGCTCTATGTGGTTACCACAGCAGTGGCCATTACAATTGGCTTAGTGCTGGCCAATGTGGTGCAGCCCGGCAAATTCCTGCCCGCGCAGATGCGCGACGAACTGATGGCGGCATACAGCGGCGATGTCGAGGCTAACCGCCAGAAGGTTCAGGACGTGGAAAAAGGCGGCCCACTCAAGATTCTGACGGACATGGTGCCGTCCAATATCTTTAGTGCCGCATCCAATAACAGCAACATGCTGCAAGTCGTCTTTTTCGCCATCTTCTTTGGTATCGGCTTGCTGCAAGTGCCTGAAAAGCGCGCCCGCCCGCTGATACGCTTCTTCCGAAGCCTGAGCGATGTAAGCATCCGACTGGTAGACATCATCATGCTTATGGCTCCGCTAGGCGTCTTTGCCCTCATGGCCAACACCATTGCTGTGGCCTCTAAGGGCGACCTAAACCAGCTGGCCGGCTTGCTTCGCGGACTATTGGTCTATTGCCTGACGGTGGCCGGCGGCTTAGCTCTACACACGTTTGGCGTCTATGGCTTGGTGTTGCGGTTGTTTTCCAATATGTCGTTCCGAAAGTTCCTGGGCGGCATCAGCAGAGCGCAACTGGTCGCCTTCTCCACCAGCAGCAGTGGCGCTACCCTGCCGGTTACGATGGAATGCTGCGAAGAGAAATTGGGCGTCTCCGAAGAGGTCTCGTCCTTTGTGCTGCCCTTAGGCGCTACCATTAATATGGACGGCACAGCGCTCTACCAGGGCGTGGCGGCCGTATTCATTGCTCAGGCCATGGGCATGGACCTGGGCCTTGCCGCTCAACTCAATATTTTGCTGCTGGCCGTCATGGCCTCTATTGGAACGGCCGCCGTGCCTGGAGCAGGTGTGGTCATGCTCATCATCATCCTGGAGAGTATCGGCGTACCCAGTGCCGGCATCGCGCTCATCTTAGGCGTAGACCGCATTCTCGACATGCTCCGCACGGTAACCAACGTTACGGGCGACTGCACCGTAGCCGTGAGCGTGGCGGCCTCAGAAGGTCAATTGCGCCCCGTAAAGCCTCACCTAGAACGGGATGAAATCCGCCTAAAAAAATAAAAAGCCCGTCGCACACACAGCACTTCGGGCTTCCGTTTGTAGCGCGGGGGAGGCTTGAACTCCCGACCTTATGATTATGAATCATACGCTCTGACCAGCTGAGCTACCGCGCCATTCCTTTCGGGCTGCAAAGGTACGGAGATGGGACTGGGATAAACAAGACTTGGGAGAGATTTTAAGGTAAATGAGTTCATTTCAATGTCCCGAGCGATAGACAGCCTAACCGGGCTGGATAGCCAGATATATGACCTATTTATCGCCCTGAAACCGCCCGACTCATCGGATGGAACGGCAATAACCACCTCTACGTCACATCGAACATCCCGAAAAACCACATTGTAAGGGCGCGTCCGGTGCCGCGTGAGGAGGCTTTTGTGAGGAGGGAGGACGGTGGAAAGGCCCTCGCTGAACAGGGCTGATGCCGAAGAGAGACTCCCATCTGACCCGCAGAAGCTCCGTTGCGGTTTTTAAAATGGCTCTTTTTAACTGCCGAAAGGTCGCGAAGCAACGCCGGGCGAAACACTTCTACGCGGCCCTCTGCGACCTCTGAGTTTTCTTGACCTTTGGCCACAGCGAGGCGCTGACCCTCAAGCGCATCGTCTTGCCTCCGGAAAAAATACCCTCTCACAGAGTGTCACAAAAAGGGCATGCCTTTCGTTTGTGTTTCTACGGCCTTTGCAATCGCTCCGCTTCAGCGAGTAAGCAGCACAACCGGGCCGACCTTACCTTTGTTATCGCTTTTGCAATCGCTTATATTTCGCCTATGACACATTTTCCCACAGCCGCTGAGCGCGGCAATTATCCACCTGCGCACGCTGACATGAAATGGAAACCCACCCTGCTGCTCTTCTCTTTCCTGGGCCTATTAGGTACCGCTTTATGGTTCCATCACCAGGAGAGCTGGCCTGCTGCCACCGGGCCAAACCCGCAAAAAGAAGCTCGGCTAATGCAGGGCATTTTGAACGGTCTGGAGCGATTTCACTATGAGCCAAAAGCTATAGATGATCAACTGTCGCGCCAGGTTTTTCATTTTTATCTGAAACAAATAGACGGCGGCAAACGCTTCTTTACCCAGACGGATATTAACCAATTACTCGTCTTTGAAACACAGTTGGACGACCATGCCCGCGCTGGCATCTTTCCCTTCTTCGACCGTACGATGGAACTCTACGACCAGGCGCTGCAGAAAACCCAGCAGTGGTATCGCGAGATACTGGCTAAACCCATGGATTTCTCTGCCGAAGCTTACATCGAAGTGGATGGAGAAAAAGTACAATGGACGCGCAACGACGAAGAACTGCGCCGCCGCTGGGAGCTGTGGCTCAAGTACGAAGTGCTCGAGCGTATCCATAACGCCATGAAGGAGCAGGAGAAGCCCGAACTCCCCAGCGAAAAGAAAAATCGGGACTCTCTTGAGGCTGAAGCACGTCAGAAGACGCTCGAAGTCTATGACCGTTGGTTCAAGCGCCTGCAGCGCCGCGACCGAGACCGCCGCATGGAGGGCTACTTAAATGCCTTTATCGGCGTCTTTGACCCGCACTCCGGCTATTTCTCACCGCAAGAAAAAGCCGATTTCGACGTCAGCATGTCGGGCAAATTGGAGGGCATCGGCGCGCGCTTGCAAAGCGACGGTGAAAAAACTACTGTCATTGAGATCGTACCTGGTGGCCCGGCCTGGAAGCAAAAGCAGCTGGAAGTCAAAGATGTTATTCTCAAGGTGGCCCAGGGCGATGATGAACCTGTGGACGTCATGGGTATGGAAATTGGCGACGTCGTGGCCAAAATTCGCGGTCCCAAAGGCACCACCGTCCGGCTGACGGTGCAAAAACCCGATGGCTCCGTCCGCGTCATCTCCATCGTGCGCGACGTGGTCATCACCGAGGAGGCCATGGCCAAGTCGCTGCTCCTCAGCACGAAAGGTAGCGGAGATAAAATTGGCTACATCTTCCTGCCCAAGTTTTACGCCGACTTCACGCCGCAAGGGGTTACTTCCTGTGCTGAAGATGTAGCTAAAGAAATCGAAAAACTCAAGCGTGAAGGCGCCAAAGGCATCATCCTCGACCTGCGCAATAACGGCGGCGGTTCGCTGCGCGATGTTGTGCGCATGTCGGGCTTTTTTATCGAAACCGGCCCCATTGTTCAGGTCAAAAGCCGCAACCGCGCGCCCGAAATCAACGATGACACGGACCCGCGCGTGCAGTACAGTGGCCCGCTTATCATCATGGTCAATGGCGCCAGTGCCTCTGCCTCCGAAATCATTGCTGCAGCCCTACAAGACTACGGGCGCGCCCTCATTGTAGGCGCTGCTTACACCTACGGAAAAGGCACCGTGCAGCGCTTCTGGGACTTGGACTACTCTACCAGCGACGCCAGCGTAAAACCACTGGGTCAGATGAAGGTAACTATCCAAAAGTTCTACCGCATCACTGGCCAGACAACCCAACTCGAAGGTGTCAAGCCCGACATTGTGTTACCCGACACCTATAACTACTATGACTACGGTGAGCGCGAAAACGAGTACTCGTTGCCGGCTACCAGCATCGAACCACTGCCGTTTTCGCAAAAAGTGTACAACGTAACGCCTGTGCTCGACCAACTCAAGAAAGAAAGCGCTCGCCGCGTCAAGGTAGATCCCACTTTCCAGAAAATCGAGGAAAATGCCCAGCGCTTCCGCCGGCAAAAGGAGCAAACCCGCATGCCGGTGCAATGGGATGCTTTCCTCCGACAGCAGAAAAAGAATGAAGAAGAGGCGAAGCGATTTGAAAACATGCTCACGCCCATCGAAGACTTCGCCATCGCCAACCTCGCCGCAGACCTGCCAAACCTCCAGAGCGACACTTCTCGAACGGCGCGCAATGAAAGCTGGATTAGCGAACGCCAAAAAGATATCCAGCTCTACGAGACGCTCCGCATCATGCAGGATATGATCCGTCTCAACACGCTGGCCTCTCGAAAATAGTTCGTGCCAAGGCCCCCTTTGCGGGCGGTAGTCTGAGGATGCTCGGCTACCGCCCGTTTTCTTTTGGGCCGTCACGCGCACACCCGACGGCGACTGCTCCGCCCTCCAAAAGTTTTCACATTTTTTTAACTGGGTTGGTTAATCCATTGGTTTTTATACCTTTGCCTTCGATAAATACGCCGGTGCGTCCGGTTTTTGTGCCTTTTTCTTTAATCCCCCTCAATCTTTCACTGCCGTCAAATGCTTTCCGTTCTTCCTCCGTAGGAAGGCCTGACGAAAAATCCGTTTCTGCTTATGAACGATCCTTACAGTAGTAAGCGCCCCATCACCAAATGCTCTCTTCTCCTCTTCACGTTCCTTCTTCTGCTGGTTTCAAGTTTGGGAGTGTCTTTCCGTCCGGTGCGTATACTGGATCCTGAAATGCTCCAGATGCGCGAAGAAATTGTGCAATACGCCCAAACCTTCATCGGCTTGCCTTACCGGTACGCCAGCCGCAGCCCTGAGAAAGGCTTTGATTGCTCAGGGTTTACCAGCTACATCCTCTCCAAGTACGACGTTCCATTGTCGCCCAGCTCGCGTACGCAAGCGCTGCAGGGCAAGCGCGTGCCACTGAGCGAGGTGGCACCCGGCGACCTGCTGTTCTTTGGCTACAAGGGCCGCATTCACCACGTAGCCCTCGTGGTAGAGAACACTCCCGGCGGCATTGTCTGCATCCATAGCACCCGCCGCGGCGTCGTGCTGGAGAATGTACACGCTTCGTCCTACTGGCGTCCGCGCGTGCTCTTCGCCCGCGACGTACTGGGCGAGCGCTAACTGCGCTAAAAGTGCTTCCGGCTGGTGCCCTATGATGGGGCAGGCCGATGCAAGGAAAACACTACCCTGACAGGAACACACTGCTTACAAAGCGAAAAATGAAGCGGTTGTTGGACATCCTCCGACAACCGTTTTTTTATGTATTTTGCTGAAGTACAGGTGAAAACATCTGAGGCAGGATACCGGTAAACACTTTCGACAGGCGAACAGGCGTTTTATGGCTTTCTCAAAAAAATCTTGCCCTCGCCGATGCTTCATTCTTGTACCTTGCGCCATTGCGCCGTTGCTCTATCGCTGAGTCTGTTTGTGTTTCCCTGCACGCCCGTGCGTAAAGCGGCCACTGGCTCGGGGCGTGTGTCGCCGCCCAGCACCTCCGAAGCTCGCCTGCGGCAGGAGATTGTGCGTTATGCCCTTCAGCTGCGCGGTACATCGTACCGATACGCTGGCAAAGAGCCCTCCACCGGCTTCGATTGCTCGGGGTTCACCAGCTACGTCCTGCGCCAGTTCAACATCACCGTTTCACCCGCCTCTTCTCTCCAGGCGCGCGAGGGTACACCCACACCGCTTGAGTGGGTGCAACCGGGTGATATCATTGTCTTTGGCAAAAACCCGCGCAACATCCAGCACGTCGCCTTAGTCGTGGAAAACCGACGCGAAGGCATCATCGTCGTCCACAGTACCAACAAGCGCGGCGTTGTCTCCGAAAACATCTCTACTTCCTCCTATTGGCAGCCGCTCATCCTGGAGGCGCGTAATGTCATCGGGCGCCAATAACGGTAAAACAGCACCGCTCCTGCAAAGTACCTGCTTCGTGGCCTTGTATTCCATGAGCACTGTACGGTGTATTCGCTTTTTTCTTCGGAAGAACTCGTACTTTTGTTGGAAGAAGCGCCAACACCATGAAATTTAAACGCATATACCCCCATCGGGTACAGGATAAATTTTACCTCTCCCGCCTGTTTGATGCCTTGCTGCAAACTCTGGAGGAAAGCCCTCTTCAGGTGAAGCCGAGAGCCTTGAGCTACGACACCCAAATCCCGGAGCGTGTCCTGATGCGGCTGCGCAATCTGCACCGCGACCCCGAAGATGCGCCTAACATTTATGCAGAGGACTACCACGTTATCTTCCCGCACATCCTGATACGGTACCCCACGGTGCGCATGTTTGAACTACCCGACGGCTCCTTCTTCTTCCAAATGTAGGCGAACTAAACGCTGCCAGCCTTGTTTCACAGCGACACATAAAACGCATATTCGCATGGAAAACACTGTCGCAAAAGGCCCCGTCATGCTCTACACAGAGCAGACGCCCAACCCGGAGGCTCTTAAATACGTAACTAATCGCCTGCTTCACCGCGGCATTGCCGACTTTAAGGATAAAGACTTAGCCGCCCAGTGGAGCCCCATGGCCCATTCCCTCATGGAGCTGCCTTACGTCAAGAGTGTTTATTTCAACAATAACTACATTACCATCACCAAGGAGATGAACTACGATTGGGCCGACGTTATGCTGCGGCTCAAAGAGTTCATCAAAGAATACTTGGAGAAAGGCGGTGAAATCATTCGCGAGGGTTTTGCCGAGTTCTGGGACAAGCACCAGGCGGAGCAAAATGCCGCTCAGTTTGCTGGCGAAGAAGGTGAAATTGCCCGCCGGGTCAAGGAGCTCATTGACACCTACGTCAAGCCCGCTGTAGAGATGGACGGCGGCAATATCGAGTTCAAGGCTTTTGAGAAGGGCCGCGTCTATGTAACCATGCAAGGCTCCTGCAGCGGCTGCCCGTCATCCACCGTTACGCTGAAGGCCGGTATCGAGGGCATGCTTAAGCGCATGGTGCCGGAGGTTACGGAGGTCATTCAGGAGATGGAATAAAGGCCGTTAGCCATAAAAAAACAGCATTATCCGATGCTTTGGGCATATAAGGCGGAGCTCTTGTGATAAATGAGGCCGTGCGGTGCCGTCATTTTGCCCTGAAATCACGCGGACATGGCTTTCCGGGGAGCACGCTCCGGGTGTAGCTCCCTTCGGCATTTGGCCGCTACTGAAGTTCGGATTTTTCCAGATGTTTGCCCCATGGCACAGCCGTCTGCTCCGCTGGTTCACATTGATTTTTCAGGGAGCCCCCAGCCGAGTTTTAATAAAAATTTTGACCTCCTTATCCGCGCCTTGCGCGAGTGGCAGGACAAGGGGTACGAGCTGTTCATCTGCTCCGACAACCCTAAGCAGCTCAATCGGCTGCAGGCCATTTTTAAGGACCTCAGAGCTGGTCTTTCGTGGTATCCGGTCGAGCATGCACTCTCGGCGGGTTTCGTGGACGATACGCTGAAGATTGCCTGCTTCACCGACCACCAGATTTTCCAGCGCTTCCATGCCTACAAGCTGCGCACGGGCTTCACGCGCGAGCAAGCCCTTAACGTGCGCTTGCTGCGCGAATTGCAGCCGGGCGACTTCGTTACGCACGTGGACTACGGCATCGGGCGCTATTCGGGCCTGCAAAAAATCGAAATCGGCGGCCAGATGCAGGAAGCAGTTCGGTTGGTCTATAAAAACAATGACCTGCTCTACGTCAGCATTCATTCGCTGCACAAAATCTCCAAATACATTGGCAAAGACGGCGAGGCTCCGCAACTGTCGAAACTCGGCTCCGATGCTTGGAAACAGCTCAAAGCGCGTACAAAGCGCAAAATTAAAGACATCGCCGCCGAGCTTATCCGCCTGTATGCTAAGCGGCGCGCTTCGCCCGCGCATGCCTTTCCACCTGATGGCTATTTGCAAAACGAATTAGAGGCCAGCTTTATCTACGAAGATACCCCCGACCAGTACCGCACTACTCAGGAGGTGAAAGCGGATATGGAAAAACCCTATCCAATGGACCGCCTCATCTGTGGTGATGTGGGCTTTGGTAAAACGGAAATTGCCCTCCGGGCGGCCTTCAAAGCCGCCACCGACGGCAAGCAAACGGCTGTACTGGTGCCCACTACTATCCTGGCCCTCCAGCATTGGCGCACTTTTAGCGAACGTCTCATGGAGTTCCCCGTAACCGTGGACTATCTCAACCGCTTTCGAAGTGCCCGCGAGCGCAAAGAGGTGCTGGAGAAATTGGCCAAGGGACAGATTGACATCATCATCGGCACCCACGCCTTGCTGGGCAAAGATATCAAATTTAAAGACCTGGGGCTGCTCATCATCGATGAGGAGCAAAAGTTTGGTGTTGCTGCTAAAGAAAAACTGCGCGCCTTGCAGGTCAACGTGCATACGCTGACGCTGACGGCCACGCCCATTCCGCGTACACTGCAATTCAGCCTGATGGCCGCGCGCGACATGAGCATCCTGCGCACGCCACCCCCTAACCGACAGCCCATCCACACTGAAGTGCGCGTCTTCGACGAAAAACTCATCCAGGACGCCATTTACTACGAGGTACATCGCGGCGGCCAAGTCTTTTTTGTGCACAACCGCGTTACCGAACTGCCTCAGATCATTGGCCTTTTGCAGCGCCTATGCCCTGATTTGGACATCGCTATGGCCCACGGTCAGATGGAAGCAGAGAAGTTAGAAAAGGTACTCATCGAATTCATTGACCGCAGGCATGATGTGCTGGTAAGCACCAACATCATCGAGACGGGCTTAGACATTCCGAACGCTAACACGATTATCATCAATCGGGCCGATATGTTTGGCCTGAGCGACCTGCACCAGTTGCGCGGGCGCGTGGGCCGCTCCAACGTGCGCGCCTTCTGCTATCTGCTGTCGCCGCCCATGAGCACGCTGACGCCCGAAACGCGCAAGCGGCTGCGTACCATTGAAGAGTTTAGCGAACTGGGCGACGGCTTTCAAGTGGCTATGCGTGACTTAGACATCCGCGGCGCGGGTAATCTACTGGGCGCCGAGCAGTCCGGCTTCATCGCCGATATTGGTTATGAAACGTATCAGAAAATCTTGGACGAAGCCATCCAGGAACTCAAGGAAACCGACTTTAAAGACCTGTTTAAAGACGACTTGGCCAGAAAAGGTGCTTATGTGCGCGATGTAACTATCGAAACGGACGTAGAAATGCTCATCCCGGACGAATATGTCTCAAACACTAACGAACGCCTGAGCCTGTATACGCAACTGAATGATATTGAAGACGAAGCTGGCATTGAAGATTTTGTCCACATGCTGCGCGACCGCTTTGGCCCGCTGCCGCCGCAGGTATACGCGCTCTTCGATGCTCTACGCCTGCGCTGGCTGTGCAAACCGCTGGGCTTCGAGCGCCTGACGCTTAAGGGGCACAAGCTGCGCTGTTACTTTCTCGACAACCCACAATCCTCATTCTTTGAGACTGAACAGTTTCAGCGTCTGATGCAATTTGTAGCTGAAAAAGGGCGCATCATGGGTCTGTCGCTCAAGCAAACCACGCGCGAGCTTATCATTATACGGGAGGACGTACGCACCCTTCAGCAGGCCAAACGCACGTTGGAACAGCTGATTGAGGTGTGCGGCATAACGCTACCACCTCCGACGTCGCTGGGGTCAGAATAATGGTGCTGTCGCACACAGAGGTACTCCTGCTCCTCTTCAATACCACGTCGGGTTGGCTATGAGGTAACTGCGCTTTACAATTCGCCCTTTGCTTGTCGGGCGCACTCTTGGAGAATTCGGAGCATGCCGGCCTTTTTGCCGCTGTCCTCAGTAGCCGGTCTCGAAATGCTTACTGTTAAAAACTTCCTAAACCCTACTTTAGTCACACAAGCATCGGCACCCCTTGCCCATACCTTTGGAGCCTAACTAATTTTCGCTAATGTTATGTTTTTGCGTATTATTCCTCTGTTATTTTATCTACTTTTCTTCAGCGTTTCTCTGAGCGCTCAACCTCTTCAGGAGCAGCGCGCCAACTGGTTCACATACTTTGCTCAATATCGCCTAAGCCAGCACTGGGGCATACACGCCGATGTTCAGTTTCGCACCGATGCACAGGTCTATCGAACCAATCAATCGTTGGTGCGCTTTGGGCTGCAGTATCTGCTTTCATCAGCGACGAACCTCACATTCGGTTACGCGCTCGTTGGCAATTATAGTGCTAACGGTTACTACGGTGAGCGCCGGCTCTGGCAGCAATACCTGCACACCGACCGATGGAATAACGGCCACTCTATGACGCATCGCTTGCGCTTGGAGGAGCGCTGGGTAGCCTATACCAACGGACGCGAGGGCTGGCGCGAAGGTCTCCGCTTTCGCTACTTCAACCGAACGCTGTTCAACCTTTCCAAGAAGGCGCCTGCTCACGCAAAACCTTATCTTGCCTTCCAAAATGAGCTGTTCCTCAACACTGCCTCACGCGACATCAATCCAAACCTGTTCGATCAGAACCGTTTTCTGGTGGCCATCGGCGTCCTGCACAACGGCCATACCCGCCTTGAACTTGGCTATATGAATCAGTACATCAACCCGCCAGGTAATACAGACATTGTCAACCACATTTTACATTTATCCGTACTTCAGGTATTGGACTTCGCCTCCTCGGAGCATTAGTTTTTTCACAAAACCGCCCGTTTACACCATGTTCAAATCAGCATTTCCCTCTGTCCTTGTCGCCCTGGCTGTACTGCTGGGCAGCTGTGATACGCTCCAGAGCGTCGCTAACGAAGCCATGCGCGAGCCGACCTCGGCCGAAGTAAGCCAGGGCCTTAAGGAAGCCCTTAACCGCGGCGTCACCAACGGCGTCAACACTCTGTCGGCGCGCGACGGCTACTTCAAAAGCCCGTACAAAATTCTGTTGCCGCCCGAAGCGCGCACTATAGCGGACCGCCTGCGCAATGTACCGGGTTTTAGCAATTTAGAAAACGAACTGCTCGAGCGCATCAACCGTGGAGCCGAAGAGGCCGCCAAAGAGGCCGGTCCCATTTTCCTCTCCGCCATACGTGCCATGACCTTTCAAGATGCCTTCAACATTCTGATGGGCCCGGACAATGCCGCCACCGATTATCTGCGCCGCACTACCCACCAGCAATTGTACGATAAGTTCAACCCCGTCATGGTGCGTGCTCTGGACAATATCGGAGCCAACAAGCTCTGGCGCGACGCCACGACCGCCTACAACCAGATACCGTTGGTGAACAAGGTAAACACGGACCTCGACGACTACGTAACCACCGAAGCCCTCAAAGGCCTGTTCGCCAAAATCGAAGAGGAAGAGAAAAACATTCGTCGCAACCCTGTGGCGCGCACCACAGCACTGCTGCAAAAGGTCTTCGCCCGCCAGGACCGCAACCGCCGATAACGCGCATGGCAAACGCCCGGGCGTGCGCTATCTTATACTTTTTACTTCCTACTTCCCGTCAGCTTCGTACTTTTGTTTCGCACAACAATCCCCCTGCTCATGCGAACAATTGGCGGATTAAAAAGGTGGGCATCTGACTTGCTGTGGGCCTTTTATCCGGAGTTGTGCCCTGGCTGCAGAAGGGCTGCAGCACGAGCAAAGGCCTGCTTTTGCGTACGCTGCCAAAGTCAACTCCTGCCCACCGACATGTGCTTTTCGTTGGAAAACGAATTTACCGAACGACTATGGGGCCGCATATCGCTGCAGAGTGGTGCGGCTTTGTACTTTTTCCAACGCCGGAGCCCACTTCAGCGCGCCTTGTACCGTCTGAAATACAGCCACCAGGCCCATATTGGTTTTCAGCTGGGGCGTCTGTTGGGAGGTCAGCTCAAGCGCTCACCGTTTTTCCGTTTGGTGAATGCCATTGTTCCTGTGCCGCTGCATCCTGACAAACAGCAGATACGCGGCTATAATCAGAGCGCACTGATTGCTACGGGCATCTCGGAAATTATGGGCATTCCAGCGCTCAACAGTGTACTGGAGCGCCGGCGCTTTTCTGAGTCGCAGACCCGCAAGCGCCGTATGGAGCGTTTCGACAACGTAGGAGAAGTATTCGCTCTTGCCCAGCCCGAAGCTGTGGCGGGCAAGCATATCCTGCTGGTGGACGACGTGCTGACCACCGGCGCTACACTGGAAGCCTGTGGCAAAGCCTTGCTGAGTGCTCCTGACGTCCGCCTGAGCATGGCTACCTTGGCTATCGCCACCACTAAAATGCGTTAACCAATCGGCCGTCGCCTCCCTAACCTGTGATACTGACCGAACAAGAGCAAGCCTTTGCTCGTCAGCACATAGATGACGACCTGGCTGCCCTGGCACTGGCGGCACATCGCTATCCACAGGTCAGGGTTGCTGCGTTGCTGCCGCATCTGGCCGCCCTGCGAAAACTTCGCACGAAGGCGCCCTCGTGGTTTCGCTTCGACCTGGACTTGCCCTCTACCGTGAGCGTCGAGCAAGCCTCGTCGGAACGGACGGCACGCTTCAAAGCCAGCCTGTTCTCCGGTCAGCGCCTGCTCGACCTCACCGGTGGCTTAGGTATCGACACCTTTTTCTGGGCCAGCGTATTTGAAGAGGTGGTGTATGTCGAGCGCGACCCGACACTGGCTCAGGCGGCCCGGCAAAACTTTGCGCTACTGGGTGCCAACAACATTCGCGTAGAGGTGGCGGAAGCAGAACGCTTCCTGCTCGAAAACGAACAGGCTTTCGACCTCATCTACTTAGACCCGGCCCGGCGCGCCGGGCAACAGCAGCGCGTGTTCCGATTAGAGGACTGCTCGCCCAATGTGTTGGCGCTGCGCGAGTTCCTGCTCCAAAAAGCGCCGCGCGTGCTCGTGAAGGCAGCCCCCATGCTCGACCTGACGCGGGCACAGGAGCAGCTGCCAGGCGTCGAGCACATATGGGTCGTATCTGCAGGCGGCGAGGTCAAAGAGGTGCTGCTGCTTTTGGGCGCAACTCCTGCAAATACCGACCAGACCCCTATCGAAGCCGTAATGCTATCGGCAGACGGGGTACAGCTGTTCTCCTTCAGCCGTTCGGAAGAGCGCGCCTACACGCCGCCCTTCAGTGCTCCTCGGCGTTACCTGTACGAACCCGATGCAGCCATTCTAAAAGCGGGCGCTTTCAAAACCTTTGCTGTGCGCTATGAACTGGCCAAGCTACATCCGCATGCTCACCTGTACACGTCGGAGATGCTCGTGCCGGAGGCCCCAGCCAGGTGCTTCGTCGTAGAAGCAGTGCTCCGATATGACCGACGGGCCGTTCAGCAGCACCTGCCCGAACGAAAAGCGAATATCACTGTGCGTCATTTCCCTGACAGTGCCGAACAAGTGCGCAGGCGGCTGGACCTCTCGGAGGGCGGCGATGCGTATCTGTTTGGCACAACCACACCCGATGGCCAAAAAATTTTGGTTTTGTGCCGCAGAACTGAGCCATTTACCTAAATGTTAAAATGTAGGGTTCTGAAAATAGCCGCCCCAGCGCTTCCGTCATTGGCAGCGCTGCTCATCAAACACACCCTGCCATGCGACCGATTTTTTTCACCGGCCTGGTCTTGATTACAGGAATGGTGATTGCCACCCCCCCGATAGCCCTGGCCCAATCGCCCTTGGAGGAGGACTTGCGAACGCACGAAAACTTCTTCCGCGCTCGAATGCGCGACTATCAGCAATGGCTGGCCCGCACCGAATTAGACCGCATCTTCTATGCCGATAGTATCGCCATCGCGCAGCAGAAAGTAACGCTCTTCCTACGAGCGGCCTACCAGGGTGCGCGAGTGTGCGACTCGCTGCAGTGCGCCTGGGAGCGCTTGGAGCAGGAGAACTTCCGCCGATACGGCCAGTACTTTCGCGAGCGTCTGCTGCGCAAATGGGCCTTTCTGGCCGAAATCCACGAAGAGCAAGCCGAAGTGGTGGTACGCTGTCACGAACCTGCCCACTTCCTCATGCGCATCCGAAGCGACCGCGGACGCATCCTGCGCGAGGGCCGCTCCGCACGCGGCAGCGCCGTTCAAGTCCTCTTGCCTACTGCTACAGCCCTCCAGGGCATCAACTTAGGCGAAGGAAAAGCCACCATCCCGGCGCAGCAAGCCCCTGCCGTATCGGCAAAAGCCCGGCAATTCCTCATCAACCATTACAAACCCAAGGGAACACCCGTCCTCTGGCGCGCGCGCATTGATACCACCTTTGCAACATTTGATGAATTTGTGCTCGAAGTTACCCACTTGAGTCACGAAATTTGCCCAGACGGCTATTACGAATACCATCGCATCACCGTCTGGTGCGCCCAGCGCGGCCTCGATACGGAGCTGACATGGGAGTTTCAGGGTAAATATGGAAGCGGAATCCTCTTCCCTCCTCGGAAAAACGACTATAAAGACCTTTCTTTGCGCTATAAAGACAATTTAGAGGACTACCAGCGACGTTTGTTTAAACGCCTCGTACATCATCTTATTAGGCAATAATTTTTTCAGCGAAAAGCAATCGTTATGGCAGCAACACCGGCCACCACAACGGCAACAACTAACGCTCCCGCTGACGCCGCCACAACGGCCACGCAAAAGAGTCTTAATCCGAGGGCGCGTATTGCTCGGCAAATACTCATCTACCACTTTGCCCTCATAGGTGCCTCATGCATCTATTATCTCCTGCGCGGTTTCGACTCTGAGGAGTTCACCACCCTGATGGGCATCCTCGGCCCTATCACGGCAATGTACGGTGGAGCTGTCTTTCGCTATATCGGGCGAAGCATCACAGAGCCAACGGCTAACGGCAACGGCTCCAAAGTGCCCATTAGCGCTATGGTACGCTGGTTAGTACATGGGCATTTCGTCATCGTCATGGCGCTCATCTCTCTTAAAGCCCTTGCGCCCAACGTCCTGAACTTTCAGGACATGGTCATTTTTATGACACTCGTTGAGTCGGCTTTAGGCGTTTACATGGGCAATATTATTTTAGCATTATTCGAGCCACAACAAAAGGATAAGACGCCGCCACAAGCCTAAACCGTCGCTTTAGCGGTCAGCAGCGACTCGAAGAGCTCAAGTCCGTCGGTATTGCCCAATACAGGCTCTGCGGCACGCTCAGGGTGTGGCATTATGCCCATGACATTGCGCTGCTCATTGCACACACCGGCGATGTGGCGCAGCGAGCCGTTTGGATTGGCCTCAGGCGTCATTTCGCCCGAAGCTGTGCAATAGTAGAAAAGGACTTGCTCGTCGGCCTCTAAGCGGTCGAGCGTTGCCTCGTCGGCGTAGTAACGCCCTTCGGCATGGGCAATTGGTATTTTGAGCGCATAATTAGGGTCTAAGGAAGCCGTCAGCGGCGAGCGTGTCGTGGCGGGTTTTATCCACACATTTTCACAAATGAACTGCTGGTTGGCGTTGCGCAACAAAACGCCAGGCAACAGGCCGGCCTCACAGAGGATTTGAAAGCCATTGCAAATACCCAGAACCAGCCCTCCCTCTTGGGCAAACGCTTTGACGGCCTGCATAATCGGCGAAAACCGCGCAATAGCGCCTGCCCGTACATAGTCTCCGTAAGAAAAGCCCCCGGGAAGCACAACGCAGTCTACTCCCGAGGGCAGGCGGGTATCTTTATGCCACACCTTCTCTACGGACTGCTCGAGCACGTCGCCCAGCACGTGCACCATGTCGTCGTCGCAGTTGGAACCCGGGAAAACAATAACACTAAATTTCATAGAAAGAAAACAGCATTTCGATAAAAAAAA
>FQKF010052859.1_pt1 | contig 27021 bp, 23 predicted proteins | sample 1504521 | NCBI WGS metagenome assembly FQKF01 (sample SAMEA4475357, study PRJEB15587) | soil metagenome | biome: Soil; feature: Field | place: India | collected 2015-03-11 | depth 0 m
CCCCGTAATTTATTTCCATAATCAATCTATCGGGGCTATATCGTATTTCTGGGATTTTGGCGATTATACTTCTTCCAATAACACCAGCTATCTGGTAAATCCAAATCATGAATATCAATATGTGGGAGAATATACCGTTCATTTGGTTGCTATCAACGGACAAGGATGTAAGGACACCGCCGTTCATATTATTCGTATAGAACAAGATGTAATGGTATATATTCCCAATGCCTTTACACCCGACGGAAACGGTAAGAACGATACCTTCTTCCCCAAAGGATATGGTATTAGAGAGGATGGTTATAGAATGGAAATTTTCGATCGATGGGGAGAATTGATTTTTACTTCCGATAAATTGAATGTAGGCTGGGACGGAAGGGTAAAAGGTACGCAAACCATAGCTCAGGAAGGAGTTTATATTTATAAAATCATGGTAACCACTTTGGAGGGGGATAAAAAATACTTTACGGGCCATGTTACTTTATTAAAACAATAAAGGAAATTTTTTTCAAAATGCCTCTAAAGCCGGATTTTCCGGCTTTTTTTATTCCATAAATACAACCCTGACAGGTTTTTGGTACAGTTTTAATAAAACCTTAATTTTGAAACACATGATTCCTTTTTCTCCTCCTTACATCAGTCAGGAAATGATAGACGAGGTGGTAGACACCCTGAAAAGCGGCTGGATTACCACCGGGCCGAAGACCAAACGATTTGAAAAAGAACTGGCGGCCTATTGCGGAGTAAAACGTGTGTTGTGCCTTAACTCAGCCACTGCCGGACTTGAACTGGCCCTTCGTTGGTTCGGGGTAAAAGAAGGGGATGAAGTCATCTTACCCGCCTATACGTATTCCGCTACCGCCAATGTAGTAATTCATTGCGGAGCCCGACCGGTTTTTGCCGATATACGCAAGGATGATTTTACGTTGGATCCGGAAGAGGTCAGGAAAAAAATCACATCAAATACTAAAGTTATTATGCCGGTGGATTTTGCCGGATTGCCCTGTTTGTATGAGGAATTTTATTCATTGGCAGAAGAATTTAAAACTCAATTCACTCCCCGGAATGAAATTCAAAGTAAATTGGGAAGAATTTTAATTTTAAGCGATGCGGCACATTCTTTCGGAGCACGATATAAAGGTAATAAAACAGGTGTCTGTGCCGACATCAGCGTATTTTCGTTTCATGCCGTTAAGAATCTGACTACGGCCGAGGGCGGTGCCATGGCATTTCATTTACCGGAATTTTTTGAGGCGGAGGAAATATATAAATCACTGGTTGTTAAGTCGTTGCATGGGCAATCGAAAGACGCCTTGGCTAAACTGCAGCCCGGGAATTGGAGATACGACATTGTGGAACCGGGGTACAAATACAACATGACCGATATTGCCGCGTCTTTAGGACTGCAATATCTTAAAATATACGATAAGGTATTAAAAGTCAGGAAAAGATTGTTTGAACGTTACTGCGATAATTTAAACGAATCCGATTATATTTTGCCGCTGGCGGCTGATAAAGATCGCGAGTCTTCGTTTCATTTATTCTCTTTGCGGCTGAACGGCTTTAATGAAGAAAAGCGGAATTTACTGATACAAAAAATGGCCGAAAGCGGTATCAGCACGAATGTGCATTTTGTTCCGGTTCCCATGATGAGTTATTACAAGTCTTTGGGGTATGATATAAAGGATTACCCTATAAGTTGGGGTAATTATGAGAATGAAATAAGCTTACCGTTGTATTTCCAACTAAAAGAGGAAGAAGTGGATTTAATTTGTGAAACTTTAAAGAAACATGTACAGGAAATTCGGTAAGCGTTTGTTTGATATAATATTTTCGTTTGTGATATTGATTATTTTAACCCCTTTTTTGATAATCATTAGTTTAATGATAATTTTTACGGATGGTTTTCCGGTTTTTTATGTGCAGAATAGGGTGGGTAAAGGCGGTAAATTATTTGGGCTTATTAAGTTTCGTACGATGTATAAAGATGCCGATAAGAAAGGATTGTTAACGGTGGGCGTCAAAGACCCCAGAGTTACGAAAATAGGATATTACTTAAGAAAATATAAGTTAGATGAATTACCCCAGTTTTGGAATGTTTTGATGGGGGACATGAGTGTGGTTGGGCCGCGTCCGGAAGTAAAAAAATATGTGGATTTATATACGGAAGAACAGCGGAAGATTCTGGAATTAAGGCCGGGGATAACGGATTGGGCATCTATAAGGTTCAGCAATGAAAGCGAAATTTTGGCCAAATATGAAAACCCTGAGGAGGGATATATCAAGGAAGTGATGCCGGAGAAGATGAAGTATTATATTAAATATTTACATGAAATTAGCTTAATTCAAGATATAATGATTATTTTTCATACAATGAGGAAAATTTTATAATTTCCAAAATTTAATGCTTTTATCCATTGATGAACTTACCAGAAAATTGTTGTTTGAGGTTTTAATATAAATCAAATCTGTAATTTGACTAAGGTGTGCATTAAAAGAATATTTTAATGTAAAATCTTTTAAATCAACATAATATAATCTACCATTTATATCTCCAGCAACCAAAATGTTATGTTCATGAATTAGACACATTTTAACCAATGGAGCAAGAAAAAAGGTTAGGCTATTAATGTTTTTTTTATTTTTTAAATCCCAAATTTTAATACATTTATCCAAGCTGCATGAAAAAAGATAATTTGATGCCATATCAATTTCTAAATCATAAATCCAATCAGTATGACCGGAAAATATGGATAATAATTCCATTTTGGATATGTTCCATTCTTTGATGGTATTATCATGAGAAGCAGAAAAGAATATTGTATCATTTAAACTTAAAAGGCAATCGGTCCATGCAAATTCCGGAAATGTTTTTTTGTTTTTAAGAGAAGGAAAATCTAATATTTTAATGCAGTTACCTCTCCATGAAGAGCATACCAATTTTTTTGATTTATTTAAAAGAATCATGGATTCTATATATGATTCATGAATCTTGACTTTCTTTCTGGAAATTTTAAATTCAGGAAAATTAAATGTATAAATATTACGATAATTGGATACTACTAAATAATTTTCAGTGGGCGTTAAAAGTAATTTTTTTATGGAGGAGCCGGGTATGGTATATGTTAAAGTGCAATTAAGTTTATCAATATCCCAACACTTGATTGTTTCATCTTTTGAACCCGAAATGAGGATATTATTTTTAGAAGAATATGCGAGGGTATTTATTCCTGCTGTATGACCGAAGAGTGTTTTAAAAGGTATGGAGTCGAATTGAGCATTAGAAAGATAGAAAATAAAGTAAAAAATAATAGTTAACCGTTTAATATTCATAAGACAATAATTTATTAGAAATGGAAACATTTAATTTTTTATACTTGATTAAATATTTTGAATAAGAATTTTCCAAACCATTCAGGCCTGAAAAGTAAGATGTTTTGATGAAAAACAAACCAACTGTTGATGCAGTAACAAAGCATTTATGTATAATATTGTAAATAAGAAAAGAAGAAGACAGCCCTACTAATGCAAAAGTTATAAAAAAATTTGACGGTTCATTAAGGTAAACATAGCCGGTGCCCGGAATTAAATATGATAAAATTCTGGCTTTTTTTATACTTTTTAGTGAAATCCCATCATATATGGAATCAATATACTTTTTGTATTGAATGGATTTTAAGCTATCCTTTATTATTGAGATATTATTGTATAAACATTTTTTTGCATCATCGTATTTGAATAATTCATTAAAATTAAGCGCATAAAGCGTATTTCTCTTGAATAACAAATCATTAGATGAATTATCTTTTATACTGTCTAAGTAATTAATGGATAAATTGTAATTATTATTTAGGTACAATAATAAAGAGCAATTATAATAATAGTAATTTAAAGCATTATGTTTACTTAAAATATTTCTCAATCTAGTATAATTTACAATTGTGAATGTTTTTTTTTTCATAATTAGTAAATAATAAATCTTTTTGTAAACTAAATTAATTAGGCAAGTATCATTATCACATTTAAAACAAATATCTTTTTCAATACTATTAAGAATATTTAGGGAATCGAAAGGTTGATTATTTAATGAAGTTAGTGAGTCAATAGAAAACTCAAAAGGTGTAAAAAATCTTTTAATTTGTGCTTCTGTAGTATAGTGGAATACGTAAAGACAAAAAAATATTGTTCTGAAATTCAGCATTTTTTTCTACTTTATAATATTTGACTGAAACAGCACTTCCATATATATTGGCCAGATAGAATGTGATAAATCCTGTTGCAAAAATAAGAGTTTGAGGATGATATTTACCCATTCTCAGATAATTTTCTATTGTAAGTCCTGCAAAAAGTACATTGGTTAAAAACATAGAAAGTGCCTGACCATTATTTCCGGTGTAGGTTTTACCTAAACCGGGTATAAAAACTGATAATAAGGCGGCGGTCAATGCATTTTTATTTTTGATTTTTTTATATCGCAAATAATTAAGGTATTCAAACTCCTTACGAATCTGTTCATTTTTTATGTTAGGAAATTTAGTAATGTATATTGAATCAAATTGATAAAGATCGCGATTTAATAAAAAATATCCGGATTGTAAAAAAGTATTATATTCCATCAGGAAGTCATCTTTACACGAGTTTTCATTTACATCTTTCAATAGTTTTTTATTTTTTAAAAGATAGAAATATTTTATTTTAGTTAACGCAAAACATTTTAAGTGTGAATTATGATTGATAATTACATTTGCTAATGACAAGCAGGAATCAATCATATTAAGGTCAAAGTAGTGATCAACTATTTTCACTAAAGCAGAATATTTATTTGATGTATCTTCATGTGAAGGATTAATTAATAATTGACGTTTTTCGCTTTCCAGTTCTAAATAAAGTTTGTGTGTAATTAAATGTTCAACATAACTCGAATGGTTATACTGACCATTCAATAATTTTATAGTAATAATAAAAATATATAAAAACAGATATTTATTAGTAGATTTCAACGGGGTCAAAGAATTTATTGTTGTCCAGCATAAAAACGGGATGTAGATCGATACTTGCAGCGCGTGTACAACGGGTTAAGCGGTCCGCAGATAGCAAAACAGCTTTTACCAGATTAAATTTTTTTAAAGATTGTCGGGCAAATTCTGAGCATGAGGGTTCATAAAGGCAGCCAAATTGAATAAGTGGTGATATTTTATTTTGATAGATGTATAATGAACCACCAAATAAAAGTGATATAGGGTTATATTTAATAAATACATTTCGATTTTTAAATACATATTCTTTCTTTTTCTTAAAGAATATTTTATTTTCATTAAATTCTGATTTAATAAAGTATTTTTCAAAAGAAAAAACCTGAGAATTTAATCGGGTCAAACATAAAATAAATATGAAAATTTTATAATTAATCCCTAATGAATTTTCTTTCATTTGATAATTTGTTTATGCATTTGAAGATATTGGTTTTTTGAATTTCATCCGACACATTCAAACATGTTAAATCACTCATGTTATTTTCTATGAAAATACATCTTAAGTATATTTCTTCTTTGAAGGAAAAGTTTATTTTACTTTCATACATTATTTTGAAATAAATCAAGTATTTATTTGAATCAAACAAATCCTTACTAGACTTGGTCCAATCAATTTCACTTAAAAAACTTTCAACCTGAGGTTCAACACAATAAATTATATCTTTTGATAAAGAATAAATTTCTTTTTCATAGAAATGCTTATCATTCTGTGTTGACAAAGAAATGGAAAAAAAATAAAAAAAAGAACAAAAAAAGTATTTAAACGATAATCTCACCTGATTTTAAAATCACTTGCACAACCTGAAAATGTTAGACCGCTGTTGTTTTGATAGACCCATTTTTTGTTTCCGTCCTTAGAAATTAATATTTTACCTCGAACCCATTTTCCACTTCCATCAGTAAACTTGGGCTTCCATTTAGCAATAATCGGTAGAGTAATTTCACCCGTAATAGGGTCTTTTATAACCCCGTCCCAGAAAATTTCCGTTACATGATTATCAATTTTTCCGGTAGCACAATTCCTAACGATTTGTTCGCCTACATCTTTAGCTACTGCTTCCAGATAACGATGAACCTCTTCATCCTCCCACCATTTTGGGGTATCTCCTTCATCTTCTTTTTTTTCATTATCAGAGCTCTCGGAAAATTTTTCGGTTTCACCGTTCTTGTAGGTTATTGATAAAATGGTATTTTTTTTAATGGAATAAGAAGGGCCGTCATTACTTTTTTTATATTTCACTTCTTCGTCCGTAATTTCGGTAACATTACATTTAATTACTGAACCGTCTTTTTTTACGATTATATCTTCTTGAGCTTTTATAAATATAAAGTTAGATAAAAAGAAAAATAATACTAGAATTTTTAATGATTTTTCCATATAATTTTATTTTTAAAATGCAAAAATAGCCATATTTTATAAATAATTAATAAGTTAAACAAAAGTATATACGATTTAAAATTCCTTTTTTGAAATTGTGTAATTTTAAATAATTAATCGGCATTTAATAAGTAAAGTATTCCAATTATTACTGCTGCTACTATAAATAATGTCATAAATAGTAGAAATAAATTTGGGTTATATGTAATCAATATGACACCGGAAATTATTAAGAAATATAGTGTAGCCAAAAATATTGCCAAAAAAATACTGCCAAATATGCCCCAAACATAAAAAAAAGCCCCAGATTCAGGAGCAAGCGGAATTTGTTTTGAATAATTTTTATCAGGTTCGTGTTTTTTAATAATTCCGGTTGATTTAAATTGATTTGATGATATTGTAGTTTGTTTTATATGATGTTTTGAATTATAAGAGTAATTTACTTGTATTTTATTTTTTTTTAAATCATTATTGACGAATACTATAATATTTTTATGATCAAGATTAATCGGGGAGTTATTTAAATTCAGTGCTGAAATATTTTCATTTTTTTCTTGACTGCCACAAACTTCTTTTTTATTTTTTAGTTCGTTTTTATGAGCATAATTTTTGGCTTTTGAGTTCATTATCCTGTAGCCCCCGATGTATCTTTTTTTCAATACATAACCTTTATTCACACAGGAAGTTAACAAGAGAAATAAAATTGTTAAAAAAAAATTACGCATATATTCGTATTTGATTTTCAAAAATAATAAATATATTTGCCCATAAATTTTAAAATTATGAAAAAAATACTTCTTCCTTCGATCATTATTGCTGGCATGTTATTGACCAGCTGTAATCAGCGTTTGATTGATTTTACCGTCATCAGTTCCAAAAACGTGACGCTTCGTTTGCCCGATGATGCCAAAGGTCCCCGTACACAAGGTAAAGACATGAAAATGTGTACTCAACCTATGTTGAAGGCCGCTGTTGATAAAGCCATTGAAAATGCAGGGCAGGGATATGATGCTTTGATTGATGGTGTTATTTATCAAAGAAATGAGTTTTTTAGAATGGGATGGGTAGTAGAAGGAACACCTATTAAAACCTCAAAACTTAAAGCATCTAACTAAGGAAAATTTTTTAAAATAAAATATGAAAGCGGGAAATACCTTCCCGCTTTTTTCAATTTTAAGGGGGTGAAGTACGGTTTTAACATTTTGTCTTAAAATTTTGGTTTTCATCTTTCCAAAATCACAATTTCCACTCTTCGGTTTTTTTGTTTATCGGATTCTGTTTTTTCCGGAAAAACCTTAGGATACCGGCCGCCGAAGCCTTTTACTTCCATACGGCTTTCATCAATGCCTTTCCTCATTAGCCAATGCTTCACGGCCATGGCTCTGTTCAGGGAAAGTTGCATTTCCCCCGTGTCCATATCCAGGCCGTCGGTTTCTCCCAACTGGCAGCAAATGTGGCCCTGAATTTCTATTTTCATGTTCGGGTTATCCTTCATCACCTCGTGCAAAGCATTTAATATATAAATGGCATCGGGCATAAAGGCATGACGGCCCGGCCTGAACTCAATACCCCACAACCGAACCGTATCTCCGGCTTGTGCTTTTTTTACTTCGTCCAGAAATTTCTCCTCGCAGCATTCGCATTTCATTTTTCTTTTTTTTGTTTTTGAGGTCGGGGTGTTTGGGTTGTAAAGTTTGGTTTCTTCCCTATCGGTTGGTTCAGGATTTTCATTTTTGCTCTCCACGGATAGAGGTTCATGAGAAAAATACAATATCACGTCAACCCTTCTCCACCGGGCATCTCCGCTTTTTTTGCCATTGGGAACGGAAAATTTTTCACCGAAAAAGTTGGTCTTTGTTCTGATTTCCTTTTTTTCCATGCGAATTTCCCGGATAATATTCCGGGCAAATTGTGCCCTTTTTTCGGAAAGTTTAAGGTTATAATCATATCCGGCAAGAAAATCGGCATAGGCCAAAATTTTTACCGAATCCAGACGGATGTCGTTCAATTGGTTTTCGATGTGTTTTCGGTAAGACGGATTTATCGGGGTGGTGTGCCGGTCGATATCGAAAAAGAAGCGAAGCGTGTCTGTGCGTTGTGCTATGGTGAATGTAAAGCAAAAAAAAGCCCATATCGAATAAAAAAATTTCATTTCTTTTCGGAAAAATACCATTCCGTGGCTTTTCTAACGCTGCCGAATTTCAGCAGCATTTGTTTGGCTTCATCGTAGTTTGGCAATCCGGTGTTCGACATCAGCATGCGGGTGCCGCGGTCGATGAGTTTTTCGTTGCTCAATTGCATGTCCACCATTTTGTTGTCTTTCACCCTCCCGAGTTTGACCATGACGGAGGTGGAAATCATGTTCAAAATCAGTTTTTGTGCCGTTCCGGATTTCATGCGGGTGGAGCCCGTGATGAATTCAGGCCCCACGTTTACTTCTATGGGAAAATCGGAATATTGCGTTACCGTACTTCCCGGATTACAGGTGATGCAGGCCGTGGTGATGCCGTTTTCCCGGCATGCTTTTAATGCTCCCGTCACGTAAGGCGTAGTGCCCGATGCGGCAATGCCCACCACCACATCGTTGGGGCTAACATCATGTGCCTTCAGGTCTTTCCATCCGGCATGAATGTCATCCTCGGCAAATTCCACGGCTTTACGAATGGCCGCATCGCCACCTGCAATCAGGCCGATGACTTTTCCGTGCTCAATGCCATAGGTAGGAGGACATTCACTGGCATCCACTATGCCCAGGCGGCCGCTGGTGCCGGCGCCCAGGTAAAACAATCGTCCTCCGTTTTTCATTTTTTCCGTAATGCATTCCACCAACGGAATGATTTGCGGAATAACCTTTTCTATGGCCGCGGGAACTGTTTGGTCTTCTTTGTTGATGGAACGCAGCATTTCTTCCGTGCTCATTTTTTCGATATCGCGGTAACGCGAGTCCTGTTCGGTAATTTTTTCCATCATGGGATTACAAATATTTTTTTACGATGTAATAAATCAAAAACATGCCACAAACGGAAATAAACAAATAAATAAAAAATTCCCATCGGTTCGGTAATACATTTCTTCCTTTGGCATCCGTGCCCACATTTTCCAGAATTTTATAGGTTCCCAATTTTATTTTCAAATAGGTTTTCACGTCCTCATATTCCCATCCGCTCGAAATCCAAAATGGATCGTCCGTCTTTGCACGGTAGTATTTCCGGCTGTGGCTGCACCAGTTCAGTTTGCTGTTGTTGTATTGATAGTAATTTAAAAACATCAGCCATTCTTCTCCCGCCTTAAACTCCATCGCGCAGGGATCATTTTTTTTAAAATGCACGTCCCAGTTTTTGGTTACATTCCCTTTATACAACTCCTTAACTTCAAAAACAACCGTGTGCAAATCATTGTTCAACACTTTGACATCTTTCACCGTTCCGCAAAATATAATTTCATATTTGGAAGGAGCAAGGGAGTCGAAAGGAATAGCTGGACAGGGGCAGGGCACAGGACTTTGGCCGTTAAAAGAAAAAAAAGCCAAAGAAAAAAATATGAAGATAGGTTTTTTAAAATGTATAATCTTCAAGAAATTTTGCTGCCCGTTCAATGTAAGGTTGCGGAATATGGTCGTTTTCGTAATGAGGTATAACATCTTGAAATGCATTGAAAAAATTATGCAAAGGTGAGGGAAAATTAGCCTTGTTTTTTTGTTTTAATGCACGGCCGGCCGTTAGTAACTCCATACCCAAGATTTTGAATGTGTTTTCGATAATTTTTTTTGTTTTTAATCCGGCATTCGCTCCCATGCTTACGTGGTCTTCCTGTCCGTTGCTGGAAACTATGCTGTCGGACGAAGAAGGCATGGTCATGGTTTTGTTATAACTGACTAAAGAGGCAGCCGCATATTGCATTATCATGTACCCCGATTGTAATCCGGGATTATCGGCCAGAAAGGGCTTTAAGCCGCGTTGGCCAGAAAGCAGCAGGTAAATTCGTCGTTCCGAGATGTTCCCCAATTCATGCATGGCAAGCCCGAGAAAATCCAGTGCAAGTGCCAGGGGTTGGCCGTGAAAATTTCCTCCGCTTAAAACTAATTCCTCTTCCGGAAATAAAGTGGGATTATCGGTAACGGAATTAATTTCCGTTTCGCATACGCGGGCTGCAAAGTTCCATGCATCGGACGAAGCACCGTGAACCTGTGGAATGCATCTGAATGAATATGGATCTTGAACTTGTTTTTTTGGCTCTTTGCTTTCCGGATAACGGTTTAAAATTTCATGAAAAAAACGGGCTGTTTCGATTTGTCCGGGATGCGGCCTGATGTTGTGCAGGGCAGGGTGGAAGGGATCAGGCTTGATGTCGAACGCCATGCCCGAAAGTAAGGCCACATGATTGGCGGCCTGAAGGAGTTGTTTTCCTTTGATACAGCACCAAAGCAAATGAGCCAGCATAAATTGGGTACCATTCAGCAGCGCCAGGCCCTCTTTGGGATGCAATCGAACCGGTAAAAGCTGGTTTGACCTATATACATCCAAAGCCGGAGAAACTTTTCCTTTAATATTGAATAAACCTTCGCCAATCAAAGGCAAGCATAGGTGCGCCAATGGGGCAAGGTCGCCGCTGGCACCCAGTGAGCCATATTCGTACACCACAGGTAACCAGTTGTTTTTTAAAAACAGATGTAAACGTTGAAGCGTGTCGGTATGAACCCCGCTGTAACCGAAGCCCAGCGCACGGATTTTGAGGGCCAGCATTAACTTGACAAGTTCATTTTCCACCGGTTCACCGCAACCGCATGCATGACTCCGGAGTAAATTGTATTGAAGTTCCTCCAGTTCGTTTCCGGCAACAGCCACCTGACAAAGTGAACCAAAGCCCGTGTTGATTCCATAAACGGGCTGTTCAGGATTATTATTTAAATAATCGAATAAGAATTGAAATCCTTTTTGAACGGATTGAAGGGTAGAAGTCGGAATATCCGATATTTCCGATGAGTTGTTGAAAAGAAAATAAAAATCTTCAATTTTAATTTTTTCCGTGCTGAAAATATTCATATTCCTTGGTAATTAACTGGAGGGCATCGGTTGTGAAAAGATTTTTTTGTTCTTTGGTGATAAGATTTTTCAGTTGAATTTGGTTATTGTTCATTTCCGTCCCGCCGGCAATGGCTACATAGGGAATGCCGCACTTTTCGGCATATTCAAATTGTTTGGAAAGCTTTTTGTTTTCCGGATATTGAAAAGCGGGAATGCCGGAATTTCTTAATGTTTGAATGAACTTAGCCATATACGTTAAGCTTCCTTCTTCCAGAAACAGGCCCAGACAAAACGCATAATGAGTTTTTTTCAGATTTTCGGGAAAAAGGTTCAGGTTTTCCATAACGTCAAAGATGCGGTCGAGCCCGAAGGAAATGCCCACTCCGCTAAGGCCGGATTGGCCGAAAATGCCTGTTAGGTCGTCGTATCGTCCTCCACCCAATATACTGGGTTGAAAATCGCCCAGAACGGCTTTAGCTTCGAAAATAAAACCAGTATAGTAATTCAAACCCCTGGCCAACGTAAAATCCGGCTCAAAGCGAATATGATTCAATGGATTGGTATTCAAAAATTTTTGAATGAATGTTATGTCTTTGATGGCTTGTTGCCCGTTGGCATATTCCGATAAAAATTCTGGATAAACGGGATTGTTTTCTTTGAATTTTAATTGAATCGTTTCTATGTTTAAGATTATTTTATCAATAACGCCTGGGTCAAAATTGCGTTTTTGCATTTCTTCGCTTACGCCTTCTTTCCCGTTTTTATCCCATTTATCCAGGCACAGGGTAAATTCCGAAAAACGATCGGCACAACCTGCATGTTCGGCTAAGGCTTGCAGTAGTTTGCGGTGGTTCCATTTCAGTACGGCCGGAATTTTCAGGGAATCAAAAACGGTATCGGCCAGTTGGATCAGTTCCCACTCTGACAGTAAGGAGGAAGTACCGATAATGTCGGCATCGCATTGGTAAAATTCACGATAGCGGCCTTTTTGAGGGCGGTCGGCTCTCCAGACAGGTTGGATCTGATAGCGACGGAAAGGTATTGGAAGATCATGACGGTGCATACTCACGTATCGGGCAAAAGGAACCGTAAGGTCATAGCGCAGGGCCTTATCGGTAATTTCCGGAGTATGCAGGGGACGTTCCAACGATTGCAGGAATTTTTCTCTAATAGTATCCTTATTTTTTTGTTCGTGTAATCCGGAATTCAATATTTTAAAAAGTAATTGGTCGCCTTCTTCTCCATATTTTCCGATCAGCGTTTCCAGATTTTCCATGGCCGGCGTTTGCAGCGGTAAGAAGCCGAATGTATGGAATACTTTTTCTATGGTTTGAATAATGTAATTTCGCCTAACGGCATCGGCCGGGCCAAAATCTCTTGTTCCTCTGGGAATTCCGATTGGTGGTGCCATAAATATTCGTAAACTTACGTGTTTTTAATGATATAAATTTGTATATTAAACTAAAAATGTACGCTGGTCGGCCGATAATTTTATTTTTATTGTTTTTCTTTCATATTTTAATCATAAAATCCCAAAACTATGATAAAATTCTTGATTCCTTATGGAATCAAATGTATTTGAACGAAGATTTGGCTGAAAAAGAAGCCCTTAAATACTTAGGCAGCGAAAAGGTAAAAAATTCCGATAGCTTAAGTGCTAAGTTTCATAATCTTTTGGGAGCTATTTACACACACCGAATGGAATATGCCAAAGCGGTGGAGCATTTTCAGGCAGCCGTTGTTCATAATCGTAAAATTAACAATGAACGGGGTGAGTATGTTTCATTGTTTAATATAGGTACTATTTATCTGGAAATGTCTGAGAATACAAAGGCCTTGGTTTATTTCAGAAAAGCTTTGAATTTTTTTGAAAAAAGAAGGGATACGTTGTCACTACCCAATATTTACAATAATATCGGACTTTGTTACAAGAATTTTAAAGATTTTAAAAAATCCTTGTTCTACATTAAAAAGGCAAATACTCTTTTTAAAATTAACCGGGATTTACAAAATATACTTTTAACGACCATAAACATTGCGGAGATTTTTGAAACACTTGGAATGAGGGACTCATCTCTTTTTTATTACAAACAAAGTTTGAGTTATGCTGAAAAGTTAGGTGACTTAAATTATAAATTTATTTGTCTTTTTAATATTTTAAGTTTTTTAGACAAAGGAACAAAACAACATGAAGATGTCAAGAAAGAAATTTTAAAAATCAACTTAAATGAATTAAATGACAGAAAAAAGTTAGAATATCTAAGCTTTAAAATGAAAAACTATTATGAGAAGAAGGATTTTAAAAATGCCTATTTAACCAGCAGAATCTTAGACACGATCAAAGCTGAAATTTTAAGCAATGAAAAAAAATTCGATGCCCGTTTGTTGCTGGTTCAGAATGAATTTAACGAAATGCGAAGGTTAGACAGCATACGCACGGCCGGAGAAAAAAAACTTGCAACACTAAAACTGGAAAAACAGCAAGCCGAAAACCAAAAAAATAATTTGTTGAAATGGAGTTTTATCATCATATCTATCATCATTTCTGTTTTTCTTATATTATTGTTCAATCGTTTTAAGATTATACGCAAACAAAAAGACATCATCGAGGAACAACAAAAAATTACGGCTCATCAGAAGGAACTTATAGAAGAAAAGCAAAAAGAAATTTTAGACAGCATCAACTATGCCCAACGAATTCAGAATTCACTCATTACCGATAATAAAAAATTATTGCAGTATTTTTCCGAGGGATTTTTAATCTATTATCCTAAAGATATCGTTTCGGGTGATTTTATCTGGTGCAGCGTGATTAATGATTTTTTATTTGTGTCCTGTTGTGACAGTACCGGTCACGGTGTTCCCGGAAGCTATATGAGTTTGCTTAACATGGCACTTTTAAGTGAAGCCGTTAATGAAAAAAACATCCTGGTTCCTGCAGAAATTCTAAATTATGTAAGGCAACGTTTAATAGGGTCCATCTCACGGAACAAAGAAAACAAAGACGGCTTCGATGGTTCCATCATTCGTTTTTCCATTGAAAACGGAAAAGTGGTTTCAGGAGAAATTAAATGGGCATCGGCCAATCAGCGAATCATTCGCATCAAAAACAACGAAGCTGAAATTCTTTCATACGATCGTATGCCCGTTGGTTACTACGAGAATTTAAAGCCATTTTCGAATTTTTCGGATATCATTCACCAAAATGAAATTATTGTATTAAGTACTGACGGGTACCACGATCAGTTTGGAGGTGAAAAAAATAAAAAGTTTACTTTCAAACGTTTTGTTCAATTGTTAAATTCAACGGATATGTCGGAATTACATCAAAATTTGGAAAACCAATTTATGTACTGGAAAAGTAGCAATATCCAAACCGATGATGTTTGCGTTATTGGCTTAAAAATCTGATTATTTTTTATATTTTTTCGATAGTTTTTCCAAAAGCAATTTTTCCTTTTCCGTCAAACTTTCAAATCCTTTATCGTTGATTTTGTCTAAAAGTTTGTTCAACATAGCTTCGCTGTCTTGGGAGTTATCGGGGGGGCTTGAAGTTTTTTGAAATTTCTGATAGGTTTTTATTGGAAGATTTTTACTAAAACTTACATGGTTCATCAGATAATAAACACAACCGCTTAAAAGGCCAAAACCGTGTGAAATAAGGCCGGCTATATTGCTCGGGGCGGATGTCAGGAGCATAAGCAAAGTCAAAATTCCGATGAACCATTTTAATTTTACGGGAGGCAACAGCATCAATCTGACGGAGTAATTCGGAAAACGGCATGCCGCATACATACCGATAAAAAAAGCCGATGCTGATGAACCTATGAGGTATCCATTTATGTTCTCAAAAAAAAGCACCATAAAGATTTGAGTCATTAAAAAAGAAGCTATGCCTCCGACCAAAAAATGCTTTAGGAAGTAAGATTGCAATAATAACGTTTCATAAATGGAATAGAAAATGTATATAATCAGCAAATTCCCCAGCAAATGAAAAAAATCCCTATGCAAAAAAATAGACGAGAGGTATGTCCAGGGTCTTAAAACGGATTGTTTTAGGTTAAGTGAAAGAAATAAAAATTCGCCGGCCAGAAGATGGACATTAAAGATTTGCAAAACCTTTAGAACCAGAAAAGAAAGCGCCGATAAAACAGATATGAAATAAAAAGGATGTTTGATGATGGTTTTAATAGTCATTTCCCCCTTCATAGTAATCCCAACCGGAATAATGCGGTTTGTTTTTTTTCCATATCCAAACTAAAATAGCCCCCACCACCAATCCGCCCACGTGAGCAAAATGTGCCACGTTGTCGTTTGGATTGTTAGATAATCCGGAGAGCAATTCAATGATGCCGTAACCAATTACCAACCATTTGGCTTTGATGGGAATAAAAAAATACAGATACAACAATTGATTGGGAAAAAGCATGCCAAAAGCCGCCAACAATCCGAATAAGGAGCCCGAGGCACCCACCACCACTTGCCTTCCGTATATCAGGGCTTTGGTTTCCATCAGTTCATAACGTTGGTGGCTTTCCAACATCGGGTCCAACAGCAGTTCGTCAATGTGTTGTATGGTATCGAAAATGCTGTAATGAATAATGAAATATTGCGTAAGTGCCGCTCCCATGCCGGTGATGAAATAAAAAAAGATGAATTTTTTGGTTCCCCAGTAACTCTCCAGCACTTGTCCGAAAACATACAATCCGAACATATTAAAAAACAAGTGCATGAAATTACCGTGCATGAAAATGTAAGTGATAAATTGTATGGGATGGAAATCTTTCGATTTGTAATAGTGTAGTGCTAAATATTGATATAGATCGATGCCGAAATAATTTTCTAAAAATCCAGTCAGCAGAAACAATACCACGCTGATGAGAATAAAATTTTTAGTAACCGGCGGAAGGCCCATAAAACCCCCGGGGCGATATTCATTGTAATAACTCATCGTCTGAACAATTCTTCAAAAAATTGAACATCGGGTATTTTAAACACGGGTTTGCCAAATGGAGAATAAGCGGGTTCTTTGGTTTTTAACCAAGATTGAACCAGAAACAATATTTCCTCTTTCGAAGCGGGCATACCGTTTTTCAATGAAAAGGCCTTACAAAAACTTTTGGCCATTTGAACCTGTTGAGGATTTTGATCATCCATCAGTTGTATTTTTAAATGTTCCACTAAAGTATCGAGCATTTCCGTAACAGAAGCTGTTGGAACTCCTGATGGAAGCCCCTGAATTAAAAAATGCTCCTTGCCAAACTCCTGCAAATCAAAGCCCAATCGAAAAAATAAATCTTTATTTTCTTTTATCCACAGATAGTCCTTTCGGTTGGGTTCGTATTCTTCGGGAATAAGCAATTGTTGGATGGCCACACCTTTCTGTTGCTGAAATTTTTCCAACACTTCTTCATAAAGCACACGCTCGTGCATGCGTTGACGGTCGATGACAAATATGCCCTCGGCCGAAGATATCATCACAAACTTGTTGAACAGGGGAACAATTTCCGAAAAATTTTCCGGAATTGAAATTTCTTTTTCTTGATTTTGAATGAGCGCAGCCGGATTTAACGGCAATTCATTCGTCAAATCGGGTGTTTTTTCCTTTTCAAAAATGGCATACAGTTCTCTCCATTTCGGGTCGGGGTGCGAGGAAATGTTTATGTTTTGATTTGAATGATGGCTTCCGGCATTGGGTGTGTAAGCTTTAGGCAGGGACGAAACTGCACCATACACACTTTCCTGAATAAAGGATGGCGTATTGAAATCGAGTTCGGCCGTCAGGGCTTTTTTCCCGATGCATCGCCTGATGGCCGATTGGAGTATGACGTAGATATCCTTGTCATCCCTGAATTTCACTTCTGTTTTAGTGGGATGCACATTCACGTCCACCGTAGAAGGATCTACATACATATATATAAAAAACTGCGGATAGGTTCCTTCGGGAATCAAACCCTGAAAAGCATCGTAGATGGCTCGTGTAAAATAAGGGCTTCGAATAAACCGGTCATTAACGAAAAAGAAATGATTTTTCTTTCTTTTTGAAGCATATTCCGGTTCCGTAACGTATCCTTTCAGTTTGACGATATCGGTTTGTTCTTCAAAAAAAAGTAAATGCTTCGATAGATTTTTCCCAAAAAGTCCCTCGATGCGTTGAAAATAATTTCCCGGGGTAAGGGAATATAGGATGTTTCCGTTGGAAATCAATTCCATTTTAACGGACGGGTGAGCGAGGGCCACGCGTTCAAATTCGGATAAAATGTGGTTCAATTCGGTACTGTCTTCTTTCAGGAATTGCCTTCGGGCGGGGATATTAAAAAATAAATTTTTCACGCGCATGCGGGTACCGGCAGGGCACACGATGCTTTCGTGCGAAAGTACCTTTCCTCCTTCCAGAACCAGTTTGGTTCCCAGTTCATCCGTTGCCTGACGGGTGATGAGTTCAACCTGAGCCACGGAAGCAATACTGGCCAGTGCCTCGCCCCTGAAGCCCATGGTGCGTAAGTTAAACAAATCGTCTATGGTGCTGATTTTGGAAGTGGCATGGCGCTCGAAGCACATCCGGGCATCGGTGGGGCTCATGCCTTTTCCGTTGTCAATGACTTCAATCAGCGTTTTTCCGGCTTGTTCCACCACCAATTGAATGCTGGCGGCTCCTGCATCAATGGAATTTTCCAGGAGTTCCTTCACCACACTGGCCGGGCGTTCCACCACCTCGCCGGCCGCTATCTGATTGGCAATATGTTCAGGCAAAAGCCGTATAATCCCGCTCACCTCCCTAAATTACTTCTTTAAATTGAATTGGATGGATGTGTTTTATAAACAATCGGTAATAAGAAAACCGTCAGGAAGATATGATCCGGCTTTTGGAGGAATAACCTTTTTCATGCGCATGTGTGAGTATTTCCTGAATTTTCAGCCGGATTTTTTCCGGTGAAATGCCGATTTCATCATACAATTCATGGGGTTCGCCGTGTTCAATAAACGCATCGGGTATGCCCAGGCGTATGATGTTGTTTTTATATTGATGGTCGCTTAAAAATTCCAGCACCGCACTGCCGAATCCGCCCTGAATGCATCCGTCTTCCACCGTCATCAGCGTTTCATATTGGGCAGCGGCTTCATGCAAAAGTTCTTCATCCAAGGGCTTTACAAATCGCATGTCGTAGTGCCCGATTTCCATGCCTTCATTTTCTTTTTCGAAAATTTCTATGGCTTTGGCAACAAAATTTCCGGGATGACCAATCGAAAGGATACAAAGATTTTTTCCTTCTTTGAGTTTTCGTCCTTTGCCGATTTCAATTTTTCTGAATGGCGTTTTCCAGTTCACCATCACTCCGTTTCCGCGCGGATAACGAATGCTGAAGGGGCCTTGCGTTTCATCAAGTTGGGCAGTGTACATCAGGTTACGCAATTCTTCTTCGTTCATGGGGGCCGAGACAATCATGTTCGGAATACAGCGGAAATAGGCCAGGTCGAATGCTCCGTGGTGGGTAGGGCCGTCGGCGCCCACCAGTCCTCCTCGGTCGAGACAAAAAACCACTTTAAGTTTTTGCAGCGCCACATCATGAATCACCTGATCATAGGCTCTTTGCATGAACGAAGAGTAAATATTGCAAAAGGGGATTAGGCCCTGGGTGGCCAGCCCCGCCGAAAAGGTAACGGCATGCTGTTCGGCTATGCCCACGTCGAATGCACGGTGCGGCATGGCTTTCATCATAATGTTCAGCGAACACCCGCTGGGCATGGCAGGGGTAATGCCCATGATTTTCGGATTCTTTTCCGCCAGCTCTACGATGGTATGCCCAAAAACGTCCTGATATTTGGGCGGCTGAGGGGAAGGAGGCGTTACTTTGATGATTTCTCCGGTTTCTTTGTTGAATATGCCCGGAGCATGCCAAAACGTTTCGTTTCCTTCTTCCGAAAATTTATATCCTTTTCCCTTTTTGGTTAAAACATGAAGAATTTTGGGTCCGGGATAGGTCAAGACATCCCGCAAAATTTCTACCAGATGAATAACATCATGGCCGTCGGTGGGCCCAAAGTAGCGAAAATTCAATGATTCAAAGTAATTACTTTCTTTAAGTAGCGCCGATTTCAATGAATGTTCTAATTTCGACACTACCTCACGGGCACTTTTACCGAAATGACTTAATTTTCCCAACAGTTCCCAAATTTTGTCTTTAGCTTTGTTGTAGGCCTGTGAGGTGGTAATGTCAGTAAGGTATTCCTTCAGAGCACCAACATTGGGGTCTATACTCATGCAGTTATCGTTCAGCACCACCAGCATATTGGCTTTTTCCCATCCGGCATGATTAAGTCCTTCGAAAGCAAGGCCGGCCGTCATGGCTCCGTCTCCTATAACGGCCACATATTTTCGGTTTTCGTTTAGGTAACGTCCGGCCACTGCCATGCCCAAAGCAGCACTGATGCTGGTGGATGAATGGCCTACGCCAAAGGTGTCGTATTCGCTTTCCGAACGCTTGGGAAAACCGCTGATTCCGCCATATTTACGGTTTGTATGAAAAACATTTCGCCTTCCGGTGAGTATTTTATGCCCATAGGCCTGGTGCCCTACGTCCCAAACCAGTTGGTCATAAGGCGTATTTAAAACATAATGCAAGGCAACCGTTAATTCCACCACACCTAACGATGCACCGAAGTGCCCGCCCTTTTGTGATACAGCATCTATAATAAAGTCCCGCAGATCCTTACACACCATGGGTAATTCTTCCGGCTTCAGTTTTCTCAAATCATCCGGAGTTAAAATACGGTTAAGGTATTCTCCTGTATGTATAATATCCTGAGGATTTTTCTTTAATTCCATAAAATAATCAGGTAAAGGTATTAAAATAAAAACACTTATTTCGTTAATAGATATTAACGATTTATAAGTTATTTGGTTTAAAGAATGGAAAAAATAAACTTACGAGGATAATATTAAATTATTTTTTAAGACAGATTTTATTAACGCTTATACTTGTCACTAATTAATTTAAAAAGATAAGAGGATGATAATTTATTTACTAGAATAAAAAAATGATTTAAATAAAAATTTAAAAGAATTTCTTTGGTATTATTTTCTACTTTTATATGTATGCCCGGAAGTTGTTTTAATTTCTACATCCGGTTCTTCAATTTGAATTTGCTTAATTTCATGTGCTTTTGGAGCAAGAGGAAATCTTACTCCTTCATGTTTTGAAATTAATTCTCCCGTATCAGGATCAATATAATCGGCACGATTAGCGATAACGAACCAAGTGAATTTTGCATTTGATTTTCCTCCATTCATTTCTATGACTTCAAAACCATTTTTACTTTTATTTTTTACAACAACACCATTGCATTCATCCTCAAGCTGAATAAAAACTCTTAGTGGATGATTTTCATTCACTACAATATTTCTTGAGAAAATAGGATCAAAATTAACTATCGCTTTTCCATTTATTAATTGGCCTGTTCCGAATTCATTAAAAACTATTTCAGGTGCTTCCGGACAGAACATAATACGGGCATCTTTTCTTCCCTGTAATCCCCAAACATCGGTTGAAACAGAGCCCCCAAATCCAACCAAGTCAATAATTTTATAATTTGTTCCACCGGTTCTTCCGGCAACAGCAACACCGGTATTAGGAATTGAACCTGCAATAAAATAACCCGCATATTCACCATTAGTTATATTTCCTTGTTTAAATGCGGCCAATGCATTTACACTTCCTGTAAAACTTCCTCCAAGTCCACTAGTGGTTAAAATATTAGCCGGGCAATTTGCTGCAGAACCTACAATTCCTGTTGATGGTAAAATTGAATATGTGTTTCTGGCAAGTAAAGCAGTTCCGTTTTGAGTTTCAGCCCACGAGAAAATACAATGTGTAGTGGAAGATGTATAATTGTTAAACCCTATGTGCCGGGCATAAACACCATAATATATTCCGGAAGTGGTATTGATAGGCCAAGAAACTGCATAAATACCTGTGTTAGTTGATGAGAAAACTCCGGAAGTTCCGGCGCCGTATCCTGTAGAAGCAAAATGTTCGCCTGCAACAGCATGAGCACCTCCGGCTGTACCAGTGGCCTGGCCTCTTACGGCATATCCGACACTTAAAGAACCTAATATAGCAGAACTACTAGAAGTGGTAGTTATAATACTTCTAATACCATTTGTTTGGCTGGATACGCTTAACTGCCAATTAATGTTTGCAGTCGTATTAATACCCATGAAACCTTGGTCGTCTATTTCCATTCTTTGTAAATTATTAGTTCTGAATCTTAATCCTTGTGCATCAGTTGTTCCAATGAAATTAGTAAGGGATGAAGTTCCCGGATTACCGAGGGTAAGCCATGCATCAGAAGGAGAATTGGCAGCTAATAAACGTGTCCACCTTGTTCCGTTCCAATAATAATAACCTACACCCATTGAACCAATTCCGGTAATTCCAGAATTCGTATTATATACAAGCATCGATGTAGTGGGGCCTCCACCTGTTAAGCCATAAGTTCCTGTATTTGTTAAATTAACCCTTGGAATCAATAAACCTTTATTTGTAAAATTCACGTCTAGTCCCGCATCTCCGCTTGGTGCAGTTCCTGTGGCATTTATGCCGACATTTTGGGAAAAATTATAACTTATTACCAAAATAATTCCTAAAAAAACAACTAACTTTTTCATGCTTCAATTTTATGAAAAAAAAACAAAATGGTCAAAAAAAATTTCAAAAAAAATTAATTTCTGTATGGAATTTTAATGTATTTAGATTCGTATTCGGTTTTTAATTCCAGTAAATAAACACCTTCGGCTACATCCGGTGTCCACACATGACGGTTATAGCCTTTATGCAATTCCACATGCTTAAATTTAATGAGTTTTCCGCTTACGTCGAAGAGGTTCATTTCCGCAAAGGTGTCTTCGGCCGTCAGGGCATCCAGCACAATGCCTATAGCAGTGTTGTAATACACGTTCATGTTTGAAGGGGCACAATCTTTTTTGGCATCAATGGTTTTGGATTTTTTTGCAACATTATTGGCATCCACCATAAGAATTCGGTAATATGAATAAGTTGGAGAATTTCGTAGGTCATATTGATAGTCTGAAACAAGATTGGTGGATGAAGCAGGTTGAACGATATCAATTTTGGTAAAGTTAAGGGCATCATCGGACCCTTGAATTTCAAAATAACTGATGGGGATATCCGATATAACCGACCAATGGAGTACTTTATTATTACGATCATTACATTCCATTTTAAAGTCCAGTATCTCCACGGGCAATGGCGCATTTACGGCGGAAAGCACCCATGGACAGAAAAAATTCAATCCGGAAGCTGTAACGGCACCGGTACCGGTGCTAACGGCAGCGGCGGAACCAATGGTGGAATTGTTGGGTAACCATTGCGAACCGTCCCAATATTGAGCACCAATGTTTTGTGTGTTATAAGGTGCATTTAAAGTATTTTCAACCCCTCTGTAACGGAAAGTAACGTCTGCCGTGACGGCATGGGAATTGGAAATATCCCACCAGCGGTCAATGACCGAGTTTACGGCACAGGGGTTACCGGTTAATGGGACATTAGGACAAAAGAAAAAACTAACAGCCGCAACGTTGGATGCTCCTGCCCATGGCTGATTGTCGGAAGCGGCAGTAGTTCGGGTTGAAAAATCAACATAACCGGCAGTATTCGACATGCCGGTTGTAATATTGAACCCTAAGGGAATGCGGTTATCCGTGGGGTTCATGGTTCCGAAAGGAACTTCATGCATCCCCGTAGAAGTGCGAACGTACCAACGTAAAATGCTCGGATTAACGGCCGCATTGGTTTCGCTTACCATACGCCCTGTTCCGGCTGTTGAAATACTGGTACCAACTCCGTTCGTATGGTGCAGCATGTTGGAATTCAGAATAAGCGGGCGGGTATCTATGTGCAACGATCCCGTAAACGAGGTAGCACCACCAACGGTAACATTGTTAACAGCCAGGGTTATATTGTTATTACCGTTAAGCTGGAGGTGGGTAAATGCCGTTGGGTTTGTACCACCTATATTTTGGGCCGTAAGTGCTCCGTTCATGATAACGGTTCCGCCGTCAGCCGAAAAAACCGCATTGGCCGCATTATTAGTCCAGTTGCCTTGAAGAAAAATAGTGGAAGTTTGGCTGGGCGTTACCAGCCCGCCGGAAGTATTGGAAAAATTACCCGCCGCCCCGTTGATATACATGTATGCAGGCCCCGCAAAAACAATACGTGCACCGTTGTTGTGAAGGCCTTGGGGGAAATGATAAAGAATTAAAGTATAGTTTATAATTAAAAATATCTTTCTCATTTGTTTTTTAATTTTTTTATTTCTTCTTTAAGTTCTTCTATTTGTTTTTGTTGTTCTTTAACTGCCTCTACTAAGATTGGGATAATATTTGTATAGCTTAATACTTTTAAATCGTAATAATTTGATGGATGATTGAGCCCATCATTAAACAATACTTTTTGATTTCCTGGAATTTTTGATGTTCTGACAATATCAGGCAAAATATTTTCGACTTCCTGAGCGATGAAACCATATTGTTTGTTTGTAGGCAAATTTAAATCATTATAAGATTCGTGGTCAAAAAAATATTCCACCCCACGTAATGATTTGATTACCGAAATAGCATTGTCAATAGTTTTAATGTTTTTCTTTAATCTTCCGTCTGAAACATTTTGCCATGCAGTTAAACCACCAGACCAATTATTTGAATATAACCCCCATCCGGTAGTACTTCCAGTAGGATTTTGGTTACCGCAATAAACTCCCGTTGCAGCAGGGGAGTTAGTAACACCTTGCACACCAACCCCACCACTTCCTGATGTGGCTAATGCAATGCCGATTACAGCAGAAGCCTGAAAAGCATTGGCGTCATAATTAACTACACCCATCAAACATCTACTACCATTTGTATTGACAGTATTACGAAATCTTGCCAAAGCATCTCCATTAAGATTATTATCCCATTGGGTTTGAAAGGTATTTGTTAAAGATGGTGCAATATATTGAACATGTACATTTGGGTTTGTCACAAAAAGTCCTATATAACCGGTTCCGGTAATTCTTAATCTTTCTGTATTGTTAGTAAAGACTCGGAAAGGTTGATTATTAAGGGAACCTATAAGTTCAGTACCCGCCAAAGTATTACCGGTTAAAAGCCATCCTCCCGAAGTGGCCATGGGAACCCATGCTGTCCCATTGTAATAATAAAACATGTTTAATGAGGTGTCATAAACCAATAATCCGGTTGCCGGTGCTGCAATGGCAGTTCTTTGTGCAGTTGTCATTCTTGGAATAAGCAAACCGCTTGTGGTTGATGCGATATCAAGCATTGCGCTTGGAGCAGGAGCCGCTCCCGTGGCATTAATTCCTACATTTTGCCCATAAATATTTAGGTAGGATAATACAATCCAACAAGAAACAATTAATTTTTTCATATAGTAAATTTAAATATAAAATAGTTGATTACAAAATAATTCCCTCACCCAAAAGTAAATTTCACTCAATTTAAAATTATTCTTGATTTTCGGGCTTTTTTTCTTCTTTTTTCTCTTTATTAAAGTAAAAACCCAGGGAAAAACGGAAGGTGTTCTGCAGTGGGTTGTTGATGCGAGAGGTGGGAATCAGATAGGAAATATCCAGGGTTCCCACGGAATAACGCAGTCCAATACCCAGCGTGAAGAACTGCCGTCCGCCCTTACTGATGTGTTCATAAAAATAGCCCATACGGAAGGCAAAGGTTTTGTTGTATTCATATTCCCCTCCCACGCTCAGATTAAATTCCCGCAATTCTTCCTGAAATCCTCCGGGTGCATCAGCAAACGAACTGAAAAGGGCTTCCGTTACAGGCACGTTGGGGTTCTTACCCTTCTTAATTACTTTTTGCCCGGTGGAAGGATCAATTTTTATCACAGTAGTGGGATTTCCGTTCTGGTCCACTTCATATTCGTAAATCGGGGGAGTGGGCACCAAAAGTTTATTCAGGTCAATTAGCAACGAAAGTTTGTTGTAATCGTCCATATAGGAATTCAGAATGCCGCCCAAACGCATGTTCATGGGAATAAAGTTTCGCTCGGTTGCATAACGGATTTTGGCGCCCAGGTTGGAAAGCAGGAGTCCGGCTCCGGCGTCGGCATTTTTCTCTCCCAGTTTGAATTTAGCACTGCGAAAATAGAGTCCTATGTCCACCGCAGCCGTACTGGCGGCATTCCCGGCCGTGCTGTTCATGGATACGCGGCTGATGCCCGAATTTACGAACCTTCCGGCCACACCCAACGAAACGAATTTAGAAAGCTTCTGGCTAAAGCCCAGGTCCAGGGCAAATTCGTTGGGCTTAAAGTCGCCCTGATAATTCCCTTGAATATCGGTAAGCTGGATATTTCCTAATGTAAAATAACGTAAGGATGCTCCGAAGGCCTGTGTTTTTTTCACTTTCCACACCCCCGAAAGGTAATAGAGATTGATGTCGGGCACCAGGTTGCGCAGCCAGGGCGTAATGGTCATGCATACGCCGAAGTCCTTTTCCATGAAAGCCATGGAACCTGCGTTCCAGTGCATGGAATTGGCATCGGGGTCGGAGGCCACGCCGGCATCGCCCATGGCTCCGTGCTTGCTGTCGGGCGTAATCAGCAAAAAGGGCACGGCCGTGGTAATGGCATTGATGGTGGTGCCTTTCAGCGCCTGTGTGGAAATTTGGGCCCGCAGAAGGCATGTTGCCGTTAAAAACAAAAAAAGATATTTGAATGAAGTTTTATTCACAACTGTACATGAACGCAAATATATTTAATTTAGTATAACCACTTTTTCAATTTTTTCGGCTTTTTCGTTTTTGGAATCGCGAATGGTGAGTTTGTAAAGATAAACACCCCGGGCCAACTTGCTTCCAAAATCATCCTTTCCGTCCCACGGAATACCCGACGAACGGTATCCCTCGCAATAAAAATTTTTTTCAATTTTCTTTACCGATTTGCCCGAGATGGTAAATATTTCCAGGGTAGTTCGGATTTCGTCGCACGATCGGTTATGCTCAAAAAAGAATTCGGTTCGGGTGGTGAAAGGGTTGGGGTAGTTCAATACGCGTTCCAGTGCAAGTTTTTCGTCTTTGGCCACCACAAAGTCCAGTCGGGCTGTGCTGGAATTGTTGGCAACGTCCCAAACCTTTAGTTCCATAGAATAATTTCCTTCTTTCAGATTATCAATTTTGTAGCGTAGTTTTCCGCTTTGATGGCTACCCACATCGGGAACATAATAAGAATTCAGCACACGTTGGTCAGACTGATTAAACGTGGCTTTGATGTCGTTGCCGAAGCCCACTCCGGAAATGTTTATGCCTGAAGAGTCGGTTATGTGGGCAATCAGGACAGGGTTTTGGTTGGTGATGCCGCCATTCACGAATTTTTCATCGTTCAGGAAAAGGCGAATGGAAGGCCCATCGTTGTCCACATAGGGATTGGAACTGATACCGCCGATGTAAAGCGTGGTGTCGCCCGCATGGGCATCGGTGGTGCCGTTGGTGGCATAAACGCTGATTTTGGCTTTATCGAAGGCCGGGAGCAGATTTTTCGGAACCACAAAG
>FQKF010002959.1_pt1 | contig 26949 bp, 20 predicted proteins | sample 1504521 | NCBI WGS metagenome assembly FQKF01 (sample SAMEA4475357, study PRJEB15587) | soil metagenome | biome: Soil; feature: Field | place: India | collected 2015-03-11 | depth 0 m
TGCCCAGATGCCATGCTGTTGCTATTGGTCCAACGCCGGTAATGAGCGGTAATACACGCAGGTTTCCCCGCGTGAAGGCGCCTTCGGGGCCTTTCTCGAAGTTGCGCTCCAAATGCTCTAAGGTTGATGCTATTTCAAAGGGCGTAGCCGACACCAGCAAAACCTCCATGTGCGTTTTTTTGGGTGAAAATACGCCCACTTCGGCACGCGATGTTGCGGCAGTGTACTTTCGCCCCTAAAAAACGAATGTCCATGGCCCGCGAATGGTTTGCCGCCTGGTTCGACTCGCCCTATTACCATACCCTCTATCAGCGTCGCGACGAACGGGAGGCGCGCTTTTTTATAGACCAACTGCTCCGGACGCTGGCCCTGCCGCCCGGGGCGCGCATCCTCGACTTGGCCTGCGGGCGCGGGCGACATGCGCGCTATCTGGCCGAAAAGGGCTTCGATGTTACTGGCCTAGATATTTCGGAAAACAGCATCGCCTACGCGCGCCAGTTCGAGAATGACCATCTGGCTTTCTACCAGCACGACATGCGGCAGCCCTTTCGCGTCAATTACTTCGATGCTGTGCTCAACCTTTTCACCAGCTTCGGCTACTTCGACACCGACGCTGAACACGAGCGCGTCTTGCGAAACGCGTGCGCGGGGCTAAAACCCGGTGGCTTCTTCCTGCTCGACTTTTTTAATGCCCACTGGGTGCGCCGTCACTTAGTGCGTCGGGAGAAAAAAATCGTCAACGGTACCGTTTTTCATATCAAGAAGAGCATCCGTTCGGGCCGTGTCTATAAGCGCGTTGATTTTGAGGCCGATGGGCGCGCTTATTTTTTCCGCGAGCGGGTGCGGCTGTTTGACCTGAACGACTTCCGGACAATGTTTGAGCGGGTCGGCCTGCATCTCCAACAGACTTTTGGCGGCTATGACCTAGCGCCATTTGACCCTGAAACCTCCGAACGCCTCATCCTCATCGCCCAAAAACCAACCTGAACGATGGTGTGGCTCTCAACACTCGATCTGGCGCTTTTTCATTTCGTCAATGGTCATCTGGCCAATCCGGCTTTCGATTTTCTCTTGCCGCTGTGTCGGGAGAGGTGGTTTTGGGCGCCGTTGTATCTGTATGTGCTGGCTTTTGCCCGACTGCAGTTGCGCGGTCGGCAGTTCTGGTTCTTTGTCCTGGGGGGGCTTCTTTCGGTAGGTGCCGCGGATTTTATCAGCAGTTCTGTGGTCAAAAAAAACGTCCAGCGCCTCCGACCGTGCAACGACCCGGCCGTGAAAGAGACCGTACTGCTTAGGGCCTCTTGCGGCAGCGGGTACAGCTTTACCTCCTCACATGCTGCCAATCACTTTGCCTTTGCAGTCTTTGTGGGAGCAACGCTGTTCGGCCGTCGGCCTCGCTGGCGCCGGGGGCTGTTGGCTTGGGCAGGGTTAGTGGCTTTTTCGCAGGTGTATGTAGGCGTCCATTACCCGTTTGATGTGTTCTTCGGCGCCCTTCTGGGCGCTGGCATTGGCGGCGTTGCAGCGGCCTGGTTTTTGCGGCGCGCGCTGCTTGGTAGCAGGCTAATTGTTTAAGGGTCGGGAGGCCTTGCTCTAAAAAACCATTCGTTCGCCTGTGCTTGAAAGAAATAGCATCGACACCTCCCGACGGGGTGTCGATGCTATTTGTATGCTTGTGGCTAAAAACTAATAGCGGCTCGGCAGGTTGGATACCAGACGATGCATCAGGTTGAGGGCTTGGCCAATCAGCGTTGCGCCGGCGGCCGGGTCAGGTGTCTCACCGCGTTCGTCTTCGCGCGACATCACTTTTTTATTCGTGTTCGTGCTGTAAGCATGGCCGATGGCTTTTCGTCCATTGGCGGCGTCTATGTTGACGTACAGGAGGGAGAATAGGCTTAATGCCAGCAGCAGGGCGCTTCCGCAGCGTAAAAGTTGTTTTTGTTTCATGGTCAGAAAGGTATGTCGAATGGTGAGGTACCGTTCGCACGTTTTCGATAAAAGAATAGACAACTCGACCGCCGCGTAAGTTGCAGCGCAGGTAAGATTTTTTTTGTTAGAGTTTGCGGAAAGTTGCACCCAAATAGATAACGGCGGATTTTTCAAAAAATAGCCCGCACCTGTGCTCTGGCGGTGTGTATCACGCGGTTTTCGCCTGTTTTGCGCCCGTCATAAAGCAGGCTGATTTGCATGGCCTTAGAGAGTTGCCGGTCGAGTTGCAGGCCCCACAGGTAGTTTCGTCCATTTTGCAGGCCTTCGAGCATGGCGAAGGCGACAGGGGAGTTGATAGCGCCCTCAAAGGCGATGTTGGCTAAGCTGGCGCGGGTGCGGATGTTGGTTGCTGCCCGGAAGCCCTGGCTGTTGGGCTGGCTGACCGGGGCCCACATAAGTTCGGCTCCCCAGGTATGCTGGCGGGCGTTTTCGGAGGAAGAGGATGCGTTTTTTCCTCGATAAAAGGTGTACTGAACTGAGAGGCGGAAGGTAGCGAGCGGTATCCAGTTGAGCTTGGGGATAATTCTGCCAAAGTGGATATCGAAGCGGCGGTTTCCGAACAGTTCGCTGTCGTTGCGACGCTGGCCTCGGGAGAGGTCGAGTTCGGTAGTCCAGTGAGTGTGCAGGTTGAGGCGTCCGTGCCAGGTCAATTCGGCCAGATTTCGGCTTTCGGCGCCAATGGTTAGGGCAGTGCGTTGGCGGTTGTCGGTGAGGGCTAAATAGGTATCCCAGCGCGGGTCGGCGCGATTGACGTAGAGCACATGGCGGGACACCGCCGACAGGGCCACGAGGGCCGAGTCGGGTACGCTGAGGTCGAAGGGGTTCCACACCTGCTCGTAAGCAGCGCTGGCCAATATGCGCCGCGACAGTTGCAGGTTACTCTGGAGGGATAATTTGCTCAGGCGATACAGCCAGCGCTTTTGGCGCGAGATGCCCAGCAGGCGTGGTTCTATGCGCAGGCTCTGGTTGTAGGTGGTGTTGAGCGTGGGCAAGTAATCGGGAGTGGTGATGCCTATACGGACGTAGTTGGCCTGGTCAGGAAAGATGGCCAGTTCCATTTCGTCCACGGTCAGCACGCTGTCTTGGTTGCGGTCCACCCAGGTGTACTGCCCTTCGCCCGGGTTGACGCGCAGGTAGGTGTATTCGACGCGCGGCGTCTGGCCGGAGCCGATTTCGTAGCCGCAGGTTAGAGCCAGCGCATTTTTCCAGAGGCTGGTGGAGTAGTCGAGGCGTCCCAGATAGGTTTGCTGCGGCTTTAGTGTAGTCAGTTCCGGATCTTTGACGCGCAGCTGGCGCCAGTAAAGGTTCCAATTGAGCTGGTGAGTGGCCTTGCTCGGTGCATGCGGTGGTCGGCTCCAGGTGCCGTTCAGATTGGCCTCATCCACGGCAGTGTTTTGCGAAAACACTTTGCCTGCCGGGGCGTAGTCGTTGCGGCGCATCCAGCTGGCGTTCCAGCGCCAGGGCGCGCTTTCGCTGCCCCATTCGACGTAGGCGCGGCCCAGGTCGTACCAGAAGCTCAGCGCTTGGAGCGAGTCGGTGGCTCGCTGGCGCCGCTCGTTTTGTTCGCGCTCGCCGTAGAGGCCGACTCTTAGGAGCGGTTTTTTTTCGCTGGAAAAAAACGTTTTACTCAAGTCGAATTTGGGCCGCGAGAAACGTGCATTTTCCGCTGAAGTTTGTGAACGCAGTAGGTTAGTTTCCAGCAGCAGGTTGAAGCCGTTGCGTTGCCATCGCCAATGGGAGAGGTGGCGTTGGCCCTCGTAGTGGCCTGGGCACACGAAGGCGCCGAAGTCGTAGCGCACGCTGCCCCAGTGTTGTCGTTGGAGCGTGATGCTGGTGCGCGCCCAGTGTCCGGCGGCGGTGCTGTCGGTGCCGGAGAGGTTCCAGTCGCGCGAGAATTCAGCGGGGCGGTAGGGATTTAGCGGAGCAAAGCTGCGGGCCGTGTGCTCGTAGGTGGCTGCCGTTTGCAGGCTCCAGCCCGCCTGTTGAGCAATGGTGGGTAGCAGCTGGTGGCGCAAGTGGGCAAAGATAGCCCAGCTGGTGTTTTTCTCGTTATCGATGGTTGAGAAGCGGTTGCGGTCGTAGCGGCTCAGCGCGCTTTCTACGTGCAGGTGTGTGCGTTCGGAAGGCTTCCACTCGCTGCCCGCGGCAAAGAGCTGGCGACTTTCGGGAGCGACGAGGCGCACTACCGGCTCGAAATTGCCTTGCGGCTGACAGCTGATGGGGTCGGGTGCTACCCAGCGAAACACGCGACCGTTGGCGCCGGTGGTTTCCTGCACGTAGTTACCCTGGCCACGCGGCACTTCGGTAAAACGCGCTGTGAAGCGCGCCTGCGTTGGGTCGGTGGTGTAGCGCAAAAAGCGCATGAGTTGCCCACAAACGATGGTGTCGGCCTCAGCATACCACACGCGCGTAGGGTCGAGTACTGCCTCTATGGGCAGTGTATCTATGCCCGAAGCAAAGGCATCTTGCACGTCGTTGCCCACTTCGACTAAGCGCTGAATGTGCTCTGGCGCCAGGTCCTGAGCATTTCCGGCAGTGCGGCTGTCCTGTTCGGAGTAGGCGTGCAGGTACACACGCCCATGTCCAAAGCGTTGCTCGATTTCGGCGGCTGCCGTAGAGCGCAGGTAAGTCTGTACGGCGTATTCAAATTCGACGATAATGCGGCTATCTTTGGAGATGAGGCGGCGGTGAGTGAATGTAAGTTCGCCCAGATTGTAGTCAATCACATAATCATCCTCAAATCCGCGGCGCAGCAGCATACCGTCCAGAAAGACTTTTTCCGTACCGGCCAGCACGATGATAAAACGTTCGCCACTGGCGCCTTGCAGGCGATAGGGCCCTTGGTTACTCTCTTGCCCGGTGATGAGCTGGCGCTGAAACTTGCCACGCGAGACGGATATGGCTGTGCGCACTTCCGGCTGGCGCGGCCCAGTGGGTTGCCAGCGCACCATGGCACCTTGTGCGCGCTTGAGGTAATTAGAAAAATAGCCGTTCGGCCGCGTCAGGTCGAGGTCTCCTGCCATCAGCGCTGCGTTGCGCCGACGCAGTTGGATGAAGATACGGTCAAACTCCTGCAGTTGGCGCGTAGTGCCGTCGGGCTGCAGAGGAATGGAGTTGTCGGAGAGCGCGGCGGCTACCTCAATGTCGTTGCCCAGACGGCCCTCTAATTGCAGGTTGAGATTGGAGTTGAAGGTCAGGTTCTGGTTGTTGCCCAGCCCAATGCCGCGCACGTAAGCGCCATTGGTACGCAGCGTGCCCGTCTCCCAGGGAAGTATGGTTGGCTGAAATGGGCGATAATCGTAGGCGATGTCGTTGGGCCTGCCTGCCCTACGGATGATGGCCGTATCTAAACGAAATACGGGCCGGGCCAGATTGGCGGGCAAGACCCGGTACGTTACTTTCAGGTGAGTGATGTGCGGCGTCAACGAGCGCAATCGCGCGGTATCGGTGTGCAACAGGTGGTTTTCTACCCGAAACAAGGATGCATCCACGGGTTGGCCCGTGGTCGCATCCTGCACGGCCACTAAGTCGGGCGCTACGGTGAGCGAGTCGAGCGCCTGCACGGGCGCAAAAGCCTCTACTACCCGCCAGCGCAGGTTCGACAGGGGCTGACCAGCGGGCGTTTGGGCAGCGCCGTCGGTCATCGTCTGAACATTGATGCTTGCCCACAATAAAAGGCGCCCGAAGAGAGAAAATGCTCGCATCGCTTACGATGAGCGCGGTGTGTAGTTGCGACTTACGGGGACGCGTCTGCAGCTGATGGCGTTGCCTGCTATGGGTTTGCGTTTACTTTTACTGGCGGGTAGTGTCGAATATGGGTCGGACGGGTGATGAGTCCCAGGGCGGCAACACCGGCGGCTTCACAGGCCTGGGTGGGGTCCTGTTGCGCAGCGAGTCCGACACCTCGCTTATCGCCTCAGCCAACAGCAGGGAATCCACTAAATGCTCCGCTTCGGCCAGCAAAGTCTGGTGACATTTTTCCGTCTCTCGCTTGCGAAATTCGGTCACGCGCTCCGCCACCTTTTCCGCAACAATGCGCTCCTTATCACTGCCGCAGCCCGCAACCGTCGCTCCTACCATCACCCAAAGCGCTATGAAATGCCCATAACGGCCAAGCCTGCTTAACTTCGTTTGCTGTCGGAAATAAGCCTCCATGCTTTTTTACAGTGGTATCCGTCGCAAAAGTAGAACGTGCTGCGTTCCCTCGATGGCCCTGCCCATACAGTTTGTTTGTTCATTTTGCCTTAACTTTGAGGCAAAGGCTGAAGGCCTTGCTTTCTCTAGTTTGTTTTTCTGTGAAAAAATGCTTCAACTGCTTATGCGCTGCGTACTACTCTGCTTGCTCATGTACTTGGCTATCTGCTCGACTTGGAGCCAGAATGTCTCCTGCAACGGCTCTCGATACAAAATACCGGTATTTGCCAATGTCAAGCGCACAACGGTGCCCTATGCGACGGCTATCAGCCATTTGGGCCAGCCCATCACCCTTTCGATGGACGTGTACGAGCCGCAAGGCGATACGGCGCAAAAGCGCCCGGTGGTGGTGCTGGCACATGGAGGAAGTTTCATCTTTGGCAACAAATCCGACATGGCCCGCTGGTGCGAGTTGCTGGCTCAACGCGGCTATGTGGCAGCATCCATCCAGTACCGTCTGTATCCCATCTTTCCGCTGGGCTTTCCGGACTCCACCAAAATCATGGATACTGCCGTAAAAGCCGTGGGTGATATGAAGGCTGCCGTGCGTTATTTCCGCGAAGACGTCGCCACTGAGAACCGCTTTCGCGCCGACGTGGAACATATCTTCGTAGGCGGCTACTCCGCAGGAGCAGTGGCGGCACTGCACACTGCCTTTTTGGATAAAGACGACGATATTCCGCTTTTCATGCAAACCCTTATTGCCAACAATGGTGGTCTGGAGGGCAACAGCGGCAGCCCGACCAATCAGCAGTACTCCTCCTCGGTAGGCGCCGTGCTCAACCTGTCGGGCGGTCTGTATCGGCGCGGTTGGATACGGGCCAATGAGCCACCCATGGCCAGCATACACGGTACTGCCGATGCCACCGTGCCCTATACGACAGGTATTGCTGCTGGTCTGGCCTATCTGGAGGGCAGCGGCGTGCTGCACCCGCAGGCGCTACAGGCCGGCTCATGGTCATACCTGAAAACCATACCCGGCGGCGGACACACCAACATCTATGACAATGCAGCTTATGCACAGCCGCTTAATGACTATTGGATGCGCGCCTGTGCTCTGCTCGAACACCTCACATGCTACCAGCCCGACCCGGAGAAGACTTCCAGCACCGAAAGCACCACACCGGGGGCGCCGGCCTGGAGCATCTCGCCCAATCCTGTTCGAGGCGAACGCCTACTGGTGCAACTACCTGCAGAGGCAAACGATGCCGTCTTTGAATTAACGCTATTCGACCTGCAGGGCCGCGAAGTCCTGCGAGCGCGTCTGAATGGGCCAGACACTTCAGAAATAGCCCTGGCCGGCGTTCCTGTAGGCCTCTACATTGCTCTGCTGCGCAGCCCTTCCGGCTTTTGGAGTGCTCAGAAAATTTTGCGTCAGTAACCTCGATGAAAAGCGCTAAAGGCGCTACTTTTATTTTGTGATCATCGTCAATGCGATACATCCAGACGCAGCGCTAACCCGAAGAAGTGCACACGCCTCCAGGGCGATTGTTAATGCTGTTCGACCGGCAGCGCTACGTCGGGCCACGTCCATTCGAACTGACGCTGCCCAAACCGCCGGAGGAGTACATGAATATCATCCCCGCTACCTGCAGCAACGCCCACTCCTGGAGGAGGATGTGCTGGAGGAACTCATCGAAGAACAGTGGGCATAAACTCAAGAGGTGGTGCTTCAGTGTGGCCTTAGCGAGGAAGAAGTGCGCTGACTGCTGTCGTGGCAATAGCGGTACTTGTGGCATGACGCCCGTTTTGTATTCACAGCCATTTGGGCGTTGCAGCGAATTCGTATTGCTCCATTTGAGCCAGCAATTCCGAAGCTTCAGCAGCGACAGTGCAGAGGGCGCGGTTTTGTTTTTTCAAGAAGCCCATTTCCACCATGCGGTCGAACAAGTGCAACAACGGGTCGTAGTAGCCTTGCACGTTGAGCAGGCCAATGGGTTTTCGGTATTGGTGCAGCTGCGCCAGAGTGAGCGACTCGAACAGCTCATCTAGCGTTCCGTAGCCGCCGGGCAGGGCGATGACGCCATCAGTGCCTTTGATGAGCAGCGTGCGACGCTCCGACATGGATTCTACTACAATCATATCGCGTATGCCCGGGTGGCCGAGTTCCAGAGCATTGAGCTGCTCGGTGATGACGCCTGTGATGCGCCCGCCATGCGCCAGTACGGCATCGGCCAGTACGCCCATTAGGCCTACGCTGCCGCCACCAAAGAGGACATGAATGCCACGTTGGGCAAGCTGTTGGCCCATTTTGGCAGCGGCTTGGGCAAAATAAGGCTCAGTGCCCGGGTTGGCACCACAAAAAATAGCGATGGATTTCATATAAACAACAGTCAGCCCTGGCTGGCCAGAAGGCCTCATAGCCAGCGTTTTCGATGAAAATAATATAGCATTGCTCCGGCCGAAAGGGCCATGAAGCCCAGCACGGCAAAGTAACCGTAATGCCAGCGCAATTCGGGCATGTGGTCAAAGTTCATCCCATAGATGCCGGCGACAAACGACAGCGGGATGAAGATGGTGCTGATGATGGTCAGCAGGCGCATGATGTTGTTCAGACGATTGCCGATTTCGGCCTGATAAAGGGCTTCGATGCCGGATAGAATTTCGCGGCAGTTATCCACGCCATCGAGGATTTGGACCACGTGGTCGGCCAGGTCGCGCAGGTAGAGCCGGCTGGTATCGTCTATCAAGTCGGTTTCTGTTCGGTACAGGCGTAGCGAGGCGTCGCGCAGAGGCATGAGGAAGCGCCGGAAGTGGGTCAGGGCGCTTTTGAGGGTGAAGATGCGGGCTTTCAGATGGTTGGTGGTGGTGGGTTGATAAATCTGGTCTTCCAGTTCGGCCAAGCTGGCTTCCAGATCGTCCAGCACGGTGTAGTAGTTGTCCACTACGGTGTCCAGCAAGGAGTAGGCTAAGTAGTCGGGTCCTTTTTTGCGCAGGCGTCCGGCACCTTTTCGGATGCGCTCGCGCACGCCCTGGAAGGTGTCGTCGGGGTGCTCTTGGAAGGAGACGACGAAATGCCGGCCGAGGAAGACCGAAATTTGTTCACTGATTAGGTCGTTGCTGGCGCGGTCGAGCCGCAGATTGTGAACAATGAAGAGCAGTACGTGGTCATACTCTTCCATCTTGGGCCGCTGGTGGGTGTTGAGCACATCTTCCAGGGCCAGCGGATGCAGGGAGAAATCAGCGCCGATGTGTTCCACTAAGGCTGTGTCGGTCAGGCCGTGCACATCTATCCAGAGCACCTGGAGAGGCGCGGAGCGCCACTCGGGCTGATAGCGCTGGATTTCCTGGCAATCGGCTTCGTTGTAGCGCATAGTATGCACCGAGACGTGCACCGACGTGTGTTCGCCAGTGTACAGCAGCGTTCCTGGAGGTAAGCCCTTTTTATGGCTTTTTCTGCGGCGTCTTCTACTCATGGCGCTATGTACGCGGTGTCCATTTGACTTCATCAGCGCCAGCCAAATGGCCTAAATAACGAGCCAGTACAAAAAAGTAGTCGGAAAGGCGGTTTAGGTACTGCAACACCTCTTCAGGCACTGTCTCCTGTTCGTGCAGGGCCACGACGATGCGCTCGGCGCGCCGGCAAACAGTGCGGCATACGTGCGCCAGCGAGACCGCCGGGAAGCCACCGGGCAAAATGAAGTGTCGCAGCGGTGGCAGCACCTGAGTCATGGTATCTATGGCTTCCTCCAACGAGGCGATATCGTCAGGCCTCAGATCGGGCGGCAATGGCGGGCCGGCAGGGTCTGCGGCCAGTGTGGCGCCGACAGAGAAGAGCCGGTGCTGTACCTGTCGCAGCAGTTCGCGCACCGGCTCATCGCTGAGCGAGTCATGGAGCAGACCGATGAAGGCGTTCAATTCATCCACCGTGCCGTACGCCTCAACGCGAATATGGCTCTTGGATACCCGGCTGCCGCCGAAGAGGCCCGTTTGGCCTGCATCGCCCGTCTTGGTGTAAATTTTCATGCTACATCAGTTACCACGTCTGCCTGCTGGTGGCGCCGGTGGGTTGCCTTGAGAGGCGTCGGGTGCTGTTTTGGGTGCCAATGCACCGGGCTGGGGATCTGTCTGGTTTTGTACGGCGTCAATGCCGGTTGGGCTGCTACCGCTGTTTTTTTTCATCGCCTCGGGTTTGACGATGTTCACCTCCCGGCCGTTCAGCGCCTCCCACGTGTAAGGCGCCCATTCGCCGATAGGCTTCTTGAGCGACTCTTTTTGCACGCGCCCTTGAACGGCTTCCATATTTTTGAGGAGATACGACTTCAGACCAGAGCTGCGGCTCTCTAAAGCCTTGGCATACACCTCGTCGGTAGCAACGGGTATCAGTTCCAGGCAGGTTTGCAGGTGGTCGTTCAGGGCTGCGCCGTCCAGCAGGCGCGTGAATTCAAACAACTCCTGAAGTGCTTTGGCATCTTTAGCAGAGGCCTTCCGCACCAGACCTTTGTAGTCCACTTGCATTTGCTGAGCGACGGCCACCACCGCATCCGATACGAAGACGCCTTTTTTCTGAGCATGGGCCGCTGCCGATAGGGTAAACAGCAGGATGACGAGAAACCATGTTTTTTTCATAAAATATTGTTTTTCTGTGTTAAAAATAGCACTTGATGCTCTCGAGAGGGCCCTTAGCCGCGGCAAATCTACAAATGCGCACACACACGGCTGCCGCTGCCTCGCGGAGGTCACCTGCAAAGGTGCAAAGGGTTTTTCGATGGCTAATCGTCGGTGGGTGCGAAAGCCCAAAGTTTATCCGAAGCAGGAGGACAACGTGTTGAAAAACCGCCGTCTCTTTGCGCTTCAACAATTCGAGGAGTATTATGACCCACCTGCTACATCTGCCGTCTTTTTCGGAGCGCGGCTATTTGAATGCGGTAATAGAAATACCCGCAGGCACCAACCGGAAATACGAAGTGGACAAGACGACGGGGCAACTGCGCCCCGACATGCGTGACGGGCAAGCGCGGGTAGTGGCGTTTTTACCGTATCCCGTAAATTATGGTTTCATCCCCTCCACCCTCATGGACAAAGAGCGCGGCGGCGATGGAGACCCTTTGGATGTGTTGGTATTGGCCGAGAGCCAGCCGCGAGGTAGCGTGCTGGAGATATTGGCAATAGGTCTCATGCTGCTTCAGGATGGCGGCGAGCTCGACCACAAAGTGCTGGCCATACCCGCTGAGCCGTCCCTGCGCATCTTGCCGGTAGGTTCCTGGACGGAGTTTCAGCAGCAGTACAGCGTCATCCGCCACATACTGGAGTTGTTCTTCCTGTATTATGATGGTCTGGGGGTAATGACGCCAATGGGTTGGGCTGACGAGCAGGCCGCTTTGGAGGAAGTTAAAAAATGGCATCTTTCGCCTCAATGACCAACCATTTGGATATGCACGTGTTTTGCCCTGCATTTTGCCCGCCGTATGCTGACTGAACTATGCCCTTTTGTCCGTACTAACCGATGTGTTAAACCAACGGATACCGGGAAACGCTATGCCTTCTTCTCTACCATGGACGCCGCTGCGGCCGATTGGGATGTCGCCGCACCTGCGGACAACGTGTTTTTGAGCCGCCGCTATTTGAGCGTGCTGGAAGCCTGCCCGCCTCCAGGTATGCAACTCGGCTACGTCGTCTTCTATCGGGGCGACGAACCCATCGGTGTGGCCTTATTCCAGCAGGCCAACTTTGAGGGGCGCACGCATCTGCGCGAATTGACGACAAGCGCCGCGGGCCGGCTTCAGCGCCTGGCGCTGCCGTTCAAACGCCGATTGGCCGACTGCATGGAAGGGCGGGTGGTATTGTGCGGCAATCTCTTGCTGACCGGAGAGCATGGTTTTTATTTTAAAAACGGCGCAATAGCCTTTGACGAAGCCACAGCCCTGCTGCTGAGTGCGCTGGAAGACGCCGCCCGGCGCTGGCAGCCTGCAGCGGTGCTGCTCAAAGACGTATCACCAGAACGGGCCGACCTGAAAACAGCCCTACTTTGGGCCGAATACACGCCTTTTCGCATCCAGCCCAATATGGTGTTGCCGCTTTCGTTCCGTTCGTTCGACGAGTATTTGGTCGCCATGAACACCAAATACCGCACCAGGGCCAAAAGAGCCTTCAAAAAGGCGGCTCCTTTAGAACGGCGTAGGCTCAGCCTGCGCGAAGCACAACAAGCACAGGCGCACCTGCATGTACTCTACACCTCGGTAGCTCAGCGCTCCGGCTTCCATTGGGTAGGCCTCCACGAAGACTATTTGCTCGCCCTGCAGTATCACCTGCGCAATGCCTTTCACTGCATAGGCTGGTATCTGGAGGGCCAGTTAGTCGGCTTTCACACGGCCATTGAGAACGGAACCGTTCTGGAAGCTCATTTTTTGGGCTATGAGGAGGCCGTCAATGCCAAATATCAACTGTACCTCAACATGTTGTACGACCTGGTGAGGCTGGGCATTGAGCGTGGCTGTGAGCGCGTCGTTTTCGGACGCACAGCCCTGGAAATCAAAAGTTCTGTGGGTGCCCAGCCCGAGGAAAGTGATTTGTACCTCCGAATGCAGCACCCATTTGTGCGACGCGTATGTGCACCGCTGCTGCGCTACCTTACGCCTGAAGAGCGCTGGGTGCAACGACATCCTTTCAAGCGAGAGTACCTTGAAAACGAGCTCACACCGACAGAACCGGCATCCCTGGCACTCGAGAACAAGTAGTGCCCGCTCTCACTTCAAATTTTTATGCCGAGCCAGCTATGGTGTGTACCAATTAAAACGCCTTTACCTTTGAGCGCCGAAAAAACCCGGCATCTTCCGACAGGATGAAAGAACAAATCCGAGCACTCATCGCCCAGGGAAAAACAAAAGAAGCCTTAGAGCTGCTCATAGGGGTAAAGCCCGACGAGGCTACGCTTTTATTTGCGCGTTTCAACCGTGTCAATCAGCAATACCACGACGGCCTAATTGACTTCCGAGAGCATGGCCTGGAAATAGCTCGGATAAACCATGCAGCCATAGAGGCAGTGCCCGAAGACTCGCAAACCAGTAACGAGCCAACGCCGCTGGGCCAACGTCTGAAGGTCTTCATTTCCTACAACCATAGCGACGCGGAAGTGGCGCAGAGAGTGCGCGATTACTTGCGGCAGCAGGGTTTTCAAACCATCCTGGACGAGGACGACATGCCGGCGGGCATGAACATCATGGCCTTCATCCAGCAATCGGTGCGCGCGTGCGATGCCATGATTTCCATTGTCTCGGAGCGCAGCCTTAAGTCGGGCTGGGTAGGTCAGGAGAGCGTGGCTGCCATGTATGCCATCTGGCTGGCCGACAAAAAGTTTATTCCGGTGCGGTTAGACAATGTCGCCTTCGATATTGATTTTCAGATCGCCGCACAGGAGACACTTCGGCAACGGCTGCAGGAAATGGACGACAAAATTGCCCATCTGCGGCAACTAGGTGGCGACACCCGCGCCTTCGATGACGACCGCGACCGCTTATTTGAGTTGAAGAATAACTTAGGCAAAATCATCCAGCAGATGAAGAGCGTGCGGGCCTTAGACATTTCGGGCGACAAGTTCGAGCCGAGCATGCGCAAAGTGGCGGAGAGCATTCGCTCGAAGTAGGTACTTCCCTGCTCAAGAACGCGGTCCAAAAATCAGGCTGCCGATGCGGACGATGGTGCTGCCCTCCTCAACGGCGATTTCCCAATCGGACGACATACCCATGGAGATTTCGCGGAAGTGCGAAGCGTCAGCGAAGTACGTTGTTCGTAGCCGTTCGAAGATGCTGCGCAAGTGGCGAAACTCGGCGCGCACCTGGTCGATATTATCGGTAAAGGTGGCCATGCCCATAACGCCACAGATGCGGACACGGCGCATGGCCCGGTACTCCTGACCCTGCAACAAGGCATCGGCTTCGTCTTCTGAAAGGCCGAATTTGGTTTCCTCTTCGGCAATATGGAACTGAAGCAGGCAGTCTATAATGCGTCCGATTTTGGCGGCCTGTTTTTCAACTTCAGCCAGAAGCCGCAAAGAGTCCACCGAGTGTATCATGTGAATGAACGGTGCGATGTAGCGCACTTTATTGGTTTGCAAGTGTCCGATGAGGTGCCAGCGGATGTCAGCGGGCAGGTGGGGCGCCTTTTCCAAAAGTTCCTGCACGCGATTTTCGCCAAAGTCGCGCTGACCGCGCTGATAAAGCTCCAGAATGCGCTCGACGGGATGGGTTTTAGAAACAGCGACTAAGGTTATGCCGCGGTTTTGGAGAGTTTTTAACAGCGCCTCGTACATGTTGAATGGTTAAATTTGAATGGCCAAAATTACGGACGCCCTACCTTCGCGCACGACTGGATTTGTGAACAATCTTCCGTAATCAATTTTGGGCCTCCCATGAATGAACGACTCACGACACTGACCATGTTTCGAGTGATTTTACCCGCCACACTTGGCCTTGCCTGCCTGATAATGTCTTTTTCGTCGCAGGGCCAGCCGTGCCCTACATTAGGGCAGAATGCCACATTTACCTCAAACAGTTGCCGTCCGGGGCTGACGCCTTGCACGTTGTGCCCAGGCGACCAGTTTACGCTACGCGCTACGGGCACGGGCTTGATGCCGGGCGTGTGTGTAAACTGGTACTACGGCACGACGCCGAACTTCAACCCGTACAACGGCGAAGGTACACTGCTGGGCTGCTCTCAGGTGCGCGCAACGCCACCCAACTCGTGCGGCTCTTGCCCCAGGATATTAGCGCTTTTTGTGAACGCCTGCGGCACCGAGCAGAACAACGAGATGATGGCCATCTGGTCGTCCAGTGGCTTTTACGTGGATGACGCAACACTAACGTTTCCCAACAACAGCGCAGGCGATGCTGATATCGGTGTGGGATGCTCGTGGCAACAGCCCAGCGCTAACGCCATAGCCAGCATTCAATCTATCTGCTCTAACTCCGTCGTGATTGGAGCTGGGCCGGGCGATGTGGTGCCGCCGGGTGTACCGGTAGTGATTTTCACCAGTGCTGCATACGATTACAACTACAATTTTGGCAGCCTTTGTCCGCTTTCGCCGGTGATTTATGTGATGCAGAACGGCTGCACGCGTAGTGGCGAGGCGTTTCCGAACAGCGGTGGCTCGCAGACGGTAACGTTCGGGCTGACGTGCGGTTGCTCATGGAGCACGACGTACAACACCGCGCAGCTGGTTGGCGGCGATGGAGCTTTCGTTACGGACGCGGGCTTCCCCAATTTTTATGGCAACGCTGGTTGCGGTTTTCCGAGCATCCCCGGTGGCGGTGGTGGTGGGGGCGGCAGCTCACCCATCGAAATACCGCCTTACACGGCCACAGTTACGCAGGATATGTGCAATAACGGCCCATTTTGGGTAGTGGGTATTGTGGAGCCGCTGCCTCCTGGCTGCAATCAGACATTTACTAATTACATGGCTTTTAACGTCATCTGCCCACAGCCCAATTTGGGCATGGCGGATGTCTGCCAGAACAGTGGGCCATTTGACCTGACGCAGATACAAGACCCTGCAGTGCCCAATGGGTCTTGGTCGGGGCCAAGTGTAAATGGTCTGTTTTTCAATCCCTTAGGCCTGCTTGGGCCGCAATTGCTTACTTTCACAACCGCCCTGTGCAACATAGCAAGCCAGACTACGGTAACGGTGCATGCGCCACCATTGGTGAGCATCAACCCGATACCGACTGTTTGTCCGGGCCGCTCGGTGCAGCTGGTCGCCAATTTTAGTGGCCAGCCAGGGTGGTCGTTCAACCTTCAGGCGGGCAGTAACACCATTGGCTCTTTTGTGGTCAATGAGTCGCCGTGGGTGTATCCTATTTTCCCTACGACTACGACGACCTACACCATTCAAGGCCTGGAGGATGCCTATTGCAAAGGCCCAAATGCCAGCGCTTTGGCGGTAGTTACGGGTGCGCCCTCTTGCACGATGACGCGGATAGGGCCGGATACGATATGTGCCGGTCAGCGCGATACGCTCCGGGTGCAGTTTTCCACCAGTAACCCGCCTTATTCTTTTGTTTATTCCATCAACGGCGTCAATCAACCGCCCGTTAATACGAACAACAACCCGCACGTCTTCCTGACGCCGCCGCTGCCGGCAGGGCAGCATATCTTCCAATTGGAAAGCGTCATGGCCGATAGCTGCATCGGCATCCCCAGCGGGCGCGACACTGTCTTTGCACGCCCGGCGCCAAGGGCTAACTTTCTCAATGATACGCTTAGCTTGTGTGCTGGCCAGAGGGATACCTTGCGCATCAAGCTCACAGGCCTGCCGCCTTTTCGGCTACAGTACTCCGTGCGGACGGACACAATGAAAGCAGACACATTGCCGCTCATTATCACCACCGATACGCTGCTGCGCATTCCGATTACCCCGCCGCTGGGCACAACAGTGTATCGCATCTTCTTTGTAGGTGATAGTCTGTGCGAGTCCAGCGTCGGCGATACATTGGTAGCGCTCGTAGGCAACCCACCCACAGCAGCGATTGTAGGGGGCGCTACAATATGCGCGGGCGACTCGACGAACCTAACCCTTACGTTTACCGGTACACCGCCGTTCGTTTTTACGTACGCCATTAATGGCGTTCCACAGCCGCCGGACACTGCTTTCTCCAGCCCCAGAATACTGAGGGTTTCTCCTAGCGACACATCGGTTTATACCTTATTGAGCGTCAGGTCCAACGGATGTAATGGTACGGTTTCGGGCACGGCAAGGGTAAATGTCTTACCCCCGCTAACAGCCACTATCTCAGGCGGCGGGCAAATTTGCCAGGGTGGCAGCGGCACCACTATTACCATTACGTTTACTGGGCCGGGGCCTTACACCGTTGTCTACAGGGCGAATGGCAACCCACAACCAGCCATCAACACGAACAACAACCCGTTGGTCATACCGGTCAACCCACCAAACGGAGTTTTTTATACGCTGCAAAGCGTCAGCAACGGTTCTGGGTGCCCAGGTACGGTAGAAGGTGTCGCTGTGGTAGCCGTATTTACGCCCTCTACTGCTGAGCTACAGGGCGACATTACAGTGTGTGAGAACGCCGATACTTTTTTAGTAGTGGATTTCACAGGCAGTGGGCCGTTCTTGCTGGAGTATTCCATTGACGGTGTAGTGCAGCCCATTGTGGAGACCTTCGACGACCCTTATCTCATTCCGGTTAAAGTAGATGCCACTACGGTTTACCGCCTCGTCAGTGTGGAGTCGCCGGGTTGTGTCGGTTCCGTGATCGGCCAGGCCACCGTGTTTGTTAACTATCCACCGAAAATAGAAAACCTGCTGATACTGTGTAATTTGGTTGACCAGACTTATACCGTTCAGTTTGACGCTGTTGGCCTCCCGCCATTTTCGGTAACAGGCGCGGGCGGCAGCTTTGTAGGTAATCGCTTCACCAGCGTGCCCATACCCATCAATGACCCTTACAATTTGCGTCTGAGCGATGCCAATAAATGCACGCCGTTAGCCATACAGGGCCTCTCGCAGTGTTTCTGTCTGACTTATGCGGGCGAAATAGACACTACCGCACTTACGGGGTGTGTGGGCGACACGCTGTTTGGTCTTTTCTTAGGCCTGGAGGAACTGGAATTGGAGGACTCGCTGATTTTCGTGCTGCACACCAGCTCGACTGACTCGCTGGGAACCATTGTGGCGGTAGCGCCGGAGCCGACGTTCGTCTTTAATCCGGCGACCATGAGCATTAACACAACGTATTACCTCTCTCCGGTGGCGGGTAACAAGGGTGGGCCGTTGGGCGTCCTTCTGAGCGACCCCTGCTTGTCGGTGGTGGCCGGCGCTCCCATCGTCTGGCGCGCTAAGCCTACGGCAGATATTTCGGGCAATTTCGACTTGTGTGTAGGGGGTACGGCGCTTATACCCGTTACGCTGACGGGTACGCCACCGTTTGATTTGACATATACGTTGAACGGTCAGCCACAAACGGCTACAGCCACGCAGACGATGTTTACTATCAGCGCTACGTTACAGCAAAATGCCACCTTCCAGCTGGTGTCGGTATCCAACGCCGAATGCCCGGGTACGGCATCCGGTACGGTCAATGCCACGGTGCATCCACCGGTAATGTTGGACAACGTAACCATCACGTGCGCACCGGACAACCTGACATTTGTTCTCGAACTGGATGTGGTGCAGGGCGACCTGCCTTTTGTCGTGTTCACGGGCTTGCTGGGGGGGTCTTACAATTCGGTTACTGGTCGTTACACGAGCAACCCGACGGCGCCTCCGGTGAACTATCTCATCACGGCGCGCGACAGGTGGCAGTGTGGTGCGGACACAGTGAGCGGTACGGCGGCCTGCGCCTGTGTTACCGATGCGGGCGCCATGGGCCAGCCGCTACTAACGCCGTGCGCTGGTGAACTTGTCTCTGTGAGTCCGACGGTTGGTGCCAACCTCGGCCCTATAGACACGTTGCTGTACGCATTGGTAACGACAAATTCGCCCACGACCTGGGCTATCCTGGAGCTGAGCAATACGCCCACCTTTGCTTTTGACCCAAGCGCGATGTCGCCGGGCATTCCCTACTACGTCTTCGCTCTTGCAGGTATCCACCATCCGGTTACGGGCATAGACCTTAATCACCCGTGCGCTTCGGTATCGCCTGGCGCCACTATCATTTGGCAACCCAGACCGACGGTAACCCTAAGCGGCGACGCCAGCCTATGCGCCGGGGACTCTACTACGTTGTCGTTCGTGTTTTCCGGTGTACCGCCCTTTACGTCGATTTATCAGGTTGGCGGCGTCAACCAGCCACCCATCAATACCAACAGTGCGTTGTTTAATTTAACTGTCAAGCCAGGCTCGACCACGACCTACAGTCTCGTTAGTGCTACAGGCAATGGTTGCCCGGCAGATGTCAGCGGCAGCGCCACGGTTACAGTGAATCCACTGCCTGTCATCCAGAACTTGAGTACCAACTGCAACCCGGCGACGCTGACTTATACGGTAACCTTCAACGTTTTGGGGGTGAGCAACCCCGCAGTAAGTGGCCTAAACGGCTCCTTTGTAGGCAATGCGTTCACTTCCACACCACTCAACAGCGGACAGGCGTACAGTCTGGTGGTATCCTCGCCGGCCGGGTGTACAGCTACAGCTACCGGTTCGGCCACGTGCAGCTGCATCACCAGTGCCGGCACCATTCCGACACAGCCGCTGAACGTGTGTCTGCCCGATTCGGCGCGCACGGCTAATGCCGTGAATACGACGCTGGCACCAGGTGACACCTTGCAATACATCCTCTACCAGAACCCGGCGACGCTGCCAGCGGGTATCCTCGCGGTGAGCAACAGACCCGTGTTTGGCTTCCAACCCGGCATGCAGACAGGCACCACGTACTACATTTCTGCGATAGCGGGTCTGCCCTCACCCGCGGGCACCGTGAGTCCGCTTAGCCCGTGTTTGTCGGTGTCGGCACCGGTGCCGGTCGTGTTCCGCGAGCGGCCTACGGCAACCCTTTCGGGCGATACAACGGTGTGCACTAACAGCAATGCGCTCTTCCAAGTGCGTTTCACGGGCACGGCACCCTTCCAGTTTGTTTACAGCATCAATGGCGTGCCGCAGAATACAGTGTTGGCGCCTCAGAGCATGTTCACCATTTCGAGCAACAACGTGCAGCAGCCGCAGGTATTCGAGTTAGTCTCGGTGCAAGACCAGTTCTGCACTGGCACGGTGAGCGGTACGTATCGCATTCGCGTACAGGAGGGCCCGACGGCGGCCATCAGCGCCGCACCAGCAACGCTATGCAGAGGCGACAGCGCTACGCTAACGCTGACGCTGACGGGCGGCACGGCTTACAACGTTACGGTAACGGGTGGCGCTGCGCCTATTCAATTGAACAACATCCAGAGCGGCGCCACGGTGCGCGTCAGCCCTACGGCTACCACCATCTACGCCATCAGCACGCTGGTTGCGCAGGGGAACCAGTGCCCGCAAACGATAGGCCAGGGTGCTACCGTAACAGTTTCGCCGCCGATAGTCCTTAGCACAACCCTGTCGGATTACGGCAACAGCCACAACATTAGCTGCGCAGGCGAAGCAGACGGTTTCATCGTCCTGCAAATCAGCGGCGGCACGCCGCCCGTCTCGGTGCAATGGAGCAATGGCGTGCAAGGGCCAGAACTGCGCAATGTAGGGGCAGGCACCTACACCGCTACGCTTCGGGATAACCTGGGCTGCTTGCGCCGCGATAGCTTTACCCTGTCGGAGCCACCGCGCACTGAGATACTAACGGCCCTTGAGTTGCCACGCTGCTTTGGTGAGCGTACGGGTCGCATCTCAGTAACCAGTATCCAGGGCGGTTTAGGCCCGTATGCCATAGGATTGAACAACGGGCCAGCACAGGTCGTATCCACCCTGCCGGTCGTCTTCCAGGGCCTGGCAGCTGATAGTTACACCGTCAAAGTGGTGGATGCCAACGGCTGCGACAGCGAACTGGGCCTCATCCTGCCCGACCCGCCCCAACTGGTCGTCGCTTTAGGCGCCGACACGACCATCTACTTAGGCGACAGCATCCGCGTAGAAGCGCTCACCGCAGGGGCGCCTCTGGCGAGCTTCACCTGGACACCAACCGTGGGCCTGAACTCACCGGACTTGCTGACCACTATCGCCAAACCCGGCCGAACAACGCGATACATTATTGAAGTACGCGACACGGCTGGATGCGTAGCCCGCGACGAAATCTTGATAACAGTACTCCGAGAGCCGCGCATCTACATCCCGAACGCGTTCAAACCCGGCTCCAGCGCCAACGGCGCTTTCTTTGTCTCGACCGGCCCAGAAGTTGTCAATATTCGCTCTATGCGCGTCTACGACCGCTGGGGTGACTGTGTGTTTGAAAAATTCGATGTGGCGCCCAACAACCCGGCTGTCGGCTGGGATGGGCGCTGGCGAGGGCAAAATGCCGCTCCCGGCGTTTATGCCTACATGATTGAACTGGAATACGCCGACGGCACAACGGAAATCAAGTCCGGAGACGTTACCATCGTCCGCTAAGGCACGTCATACGGCACTGAATTCGGCGGCGTTGGAGGAACAGCCCTTGAGCAGCACCTCTGACGCCGCTTTTTTATGCGGCACGATGCTGCCATTTTGTCATTATTACTCAAACCTTTGCCGTATTTTTGCGGCGCTAAAAAGAGAACCACGGCATGACACACGAAGAGCAGATGGTCGAGCAAGGGCTGAAAGCCATAAATGAGGCTCGTCAGGGTAGTGCTTTATACAAAGAAAACTGGGAACAAACAGCCGCTCCAGGCGATAAGCGCTTTTATATTGAAAGTTATGGCTGTCAAATGAATTTCAGCGACTCGGAGATTGTGGCGGCTATCTTGCACGAAATAGGCTATGCGCCTACGCGCAACATGGAGGAAAGCGACTTGATTCTTATCAACACGTGCTCCATTCGTGAAAAAGCCGAAGAAACCGTTCGCAAGCGCCTGCGCGTGTTCGAGACCGTGAAGAAACAGCGCCCGGGAACGCTTGTGGGGGTGCTGGGCTGCATGGCCGAACGGCTGAAGAAGCGCTTCTTAGAAGAGGAAAAATTAGTGGACCTCGTTGTTGGCCCTGATGCCTACCGAGACCTGCCCAACCTTGTTGGCGGAGCGGAGGAAGGGCAGCGCATGGTCAACGTGCTACTGAGCCGGGAAGAAACCTATGCCGACATCAGCCCGGTGCGCTTAGACAGCAATGGCGTTACGGCGTTCATCTCTATCATGCGCGGCTGCGACAACATGTGCTCGTTCTGTGTGGTGCCTTTCACGCGCGGCCGCGAGCGCTCGCGCGACCCGTTCAGTATTGTGGCCGAAGCTCAGGACCTCTTCGCGCGCGGCTACCGCGAGGTTACGCTTCTGGGCCAGAATGTGGACTCTTACAAATGGGAAAACCCGGAAACGGGCACAGTGGTCAACTTTGCTCAGTTGCTGGAAATGGTCGCCCAGATACACCCGCGTCTGCGGGTGCGCTTCAGCACCAGCCACCCCAAGGATATGACCGACGAGGTGCTCCACACCATGGCGCGCTACGACAACATCTGCAAATACATCCACCTGCCGGTGCAGTCCGGCAATAGCCGCATTTTGGCGCTGATGAACCGCACCTATGACCGCTCCTGGTATGAGGAGCGCATCCGTGCCATCCGGCGCATTCTGCCCGACGCTGCCGTATCGAGCGATATCATTGCCGGTTTTTGCACAGAAACCGAGGAAGAACACCAGGACACGCTGAACATCATCGAGTGGGCCAACTTTTCCATGTCTTACATGTTTGCCTATTCCGAACGCCCCGGTACACTGGCCGCCCGCAAATATGCTGACGATGTGCCCGAAGAGGTGAAAAAACGCCGCTTGAACGAAATCATCCGCTTGCAAACGGCCGTCAGCCTACGGCACAACCAGGCAGACATTGACAAAACCTTCGAGGTGCTCATCGAAGGCGACTCCCGCCGTTCCAGTCGCGATTTCTGCGGACGCAACAGCCAGAATAAAATGGTGGTCTTCCCTAAGAAAGAAAACCTCGAGCCCGGCGACTACGTTTATGTGCGCATTTATGACGCCACCAGCGCTACCCTGCTGGGTGAAATCGTCTAATCCTGCGCCCTACCTGCATAGCCATGACCTCTCTGCAAGCGATAAAAGCGCGCTTTGGCATCATCGGTACTTCGCCGCTGCTCGATGCGGCGCTGCAAACAGCCATTCGCGTAGCGCCTACCGACCTGACCGTACTCATCACGGGTGAAAGCGGCGTGGGTAAAGAAGTGTTCTCCAAAATCATTCATGCCCTTTCGGCGCGCAAGCATAATGAATTCATTGCTGTCAACTGTGGGGCCATTCCAGAAGGTACCATCAATTCCGAACTGTTTGGCCATGAAAAAGGCGCTTTCACCGGTGCCACAAACGACCGCAAAGGCTACTTTGAAACCGTTAACGGTGGTACTATCTTCCTCGACGAAGTGGCCGAAATGCCACCCGACACACAGGCTTATTTATTGCGCGTGCTGGAATACGGCGAGTTTATCCGCGTCGGCTCCTCCAAGGTGCTCAAAACCGACGTGCGCGTCATTGCCGCTACCAACGTAGACCTAGAAGAGCGCGTGCGACAGGGTAAGTTCCGCGAAGACCTGTACTATCGCCTCAACACAGTACCCATCCGGGTGCCCTCGCTTAAAGAACGGCGCGAAGACATCCCTTTGCTCTTTCAGAAATTTGCCAGCGACTTCGCCGAAAAATACCGTATGCAGCCCATTAGGCTGACTGAACAGGCCCAACAGCTGCTCGAAAACTATCGCTGGCCCGGCAATGTGCGCGAGCTGAAAAATGTAACCGAACAGCTGTCTATCCTGTCGGAAGAGCGCCTTATCACGCTCGAAACGCTACAGCAGCACATGCCGCATCTCTTCACTCGCAACTTGCCTGTGCCTTTCGAGCACCATCAGGCTAAGGTTAGTGAGATGCAAGACCGCGAAATCTTGTACCGGGTATTGTTGGACATGAAAAACGACCTCAACGACCTGAAAAACTTAGTGCTCGAAATCATTCATCGAAACAACCTGCAAATACCGGAGTCCTCAACCTTGAGCCGTCTTTCGCCCATGGTGGACTATGTGCCGCCTACCGCGTCTACAGAGCCTACCATCGTCGGGCAAAAGGCACCCATCGTTATTGAACCTACCCGCCCGCCGGCGCATCCGCTCCATTCCGTTGAAGAAGAAAATGCACCTTTAGCCATGGATGAAATCGAAAAAGAAGCCATTCGCCGCGCGCTCAAAAAACACCACGGACGCCGAAAAGAAGCTGCCGAAGAACTAAAAATCTCCGAGCGCACCCTTTACCGAAAAATCAAACAATACAACCTAGCCTGACCTTTCTGTCGCTCATTGCAAGCAACCCTTCGCTTTTCTTTCGTATAATTCTCAAAAACGACTTCAGCCGCTATGCTTCTGCGTATTGGTATCGCCATCCTGTTTGCCTTGCTCATCAACGCCGAAGGACTCCTGGCCCAAAAGAAAGGCCACCACATTCGCCTCAAATTAGAAAACTACGCCGAAAAAGAAGTCGTGTTGGGCTTCTACTTCGGCGACAAGCCCTACGTCAAAGACACTGCCCAGCTGGACGCCGATGGCTATTTTACCTTTAAGGCCGATACCTTGCTGCCCTGTGGCGTGTATCTGTTCGTCCTGCGGCCCGACAACACGTTTATCCAATTCCTCCTGCCCGAGGATAGCCAGCAGTTCACCATGACCACCGACGTAAAAGACCCGGTGGGCAAAATGAAAATCAAAGGCTCCGACGACAACAGGCTCTTCTACGAGTACTTAGCCCACCTCAACAAGCAGCGCTCTGCCGTGGATAGCCTGAAAAGTCTCCTGGAAAAGGTAAAGGAAAACCCGACAGACTCGGCCCGTATCGTCCAACAAAGTACGGAGATTGACAGACAGGTACGCAAGTATCAGCAAGACCTCATCCAGAAGTACCCTAAGACGATGAGCGCCAAAATCATCAAGAGCGCCATCGAACCGGAAGTGCCTGAATTTGAAGGCACCGATGCCAAAGAAGTTCAACTCAAGAAGTACTATTGGTACCGGGCGCATTACTTTGACAACATCAATATCGCCGACCCCTGTCTGCTGCGCAGCCCGGTGCTGCACTCCAAAGTGGACAATTTTGTGAGCAAGGTAGTCCCACAACATCCCGACAGCATCAACGTCGCCGTTGACTCGGTGATACAGCGCGTCAAGGATAGCCCAGAGACATACAAATACTTCCTCATTCACTTTCTGAACACGTATGCCAAATCCAATATCGTAGGCATGGACGCCTGCTATGTGCACGTGGCGCAGAAGTACTATTGCAACGGAGGTACGCCCTGGGTCAAGGCAGAGGATTTAGAAAAAATCTGCGACAACGCTCGCCGCTTAGAGCCTATCCTAATTGGCAAAACGGCGCCCAACATCCTCGTTCGCGACCGCAACAATCGCCTCGTGTCGCTCTGGGACGTGGACGCCGACTACGTCGTGCTCTTCTTCTGGGCACCCGACTGCGGGCATTGCAAAAAAGCCGCTCCGCACATGGTGGAGTTCGCCCAAAAATTCAAAGACCGCAACATCAAAGTTTTCAACGTTTGTACGGCCGTTGTTACGGGCAAAGACGACGCCGATACGCCTGAAAAAGTGCTCAAAACCTGCTGGGACGGCGCAGCAGAAAAGGGCTTTGATGAAAACCTTTTCATCAACACCTATGACCCCTACATCCAGAGCCGATACAAACAATTGTACGACGTGCAATCCACGCCGCAGATTTTCATCCTCGACCGCAAGCATGAAATCCTGATGAAGCGCATCGGAGCTGACAAGCTCATCGAAGTGATGGAGGATGTTATCCGCTTCCAGGAAGAGCGGAAGAAGGGCAAGTAAAAGCATTGCGAGCCGACTCTATCAGCCTCTTTGGCAAAAACATAGTGCTTTTCCATTGGCGTCTGATTTGCATAGGAATGGCGCGCACAAATCCACTTGTACACATGTTCAATCGCAATGAAATCTGGTCCGGGCTGCTGTTTGCTCTGCTACTGCCGATAGTCGGCTTTTTATTGTTCTACAACTTGTTTGGCTTGTTGGAAAAAGCCGGTGCTGCCAGTGGCGAAGGCTTTTCGGCGTCGTTTCGCGAGCGCACACTGAGCCTGATTGCCCTGACACTCAACCTGCTACCCATGCACCTGTACAAGCGGCGGCGCTGGGATTTAGCCATGCGCGGCGTGGTCATCGCCACTGGCCTGCTGGCGCTGGTCTGGCTGTTGTGGTTTGGCCGCCTTCTGCTTTAGCCGCCACGCCGCAGGCTGGCGTTTGCACCACCATTCTATGCCTTTACCGACCACAGCCTCGCATTTCGTCGCATAGCGGACGAAAAGGCGCGCTTCGGCTCAATCTGCTTACCTGGACCAGGTTAGTTGGTATTCTTTTTGTCCTGCCCGCCCCAAAAATCGGTTTTTAAGATGAACAAGTTTTCTTTTTTACTCCCGCTCCTGTTGTGTGTGCTGCTGCACACCGCCACAACCACGGCCCAAAACCGGGACTACCCTAACGCCGTGTATGCAAAATTAACCCTTATTGACTTCGGGCTGCCCAACGGCGCCGACCTGAACCTGGGCCAGGGCTTCGAAGTGGGTTACCTGCGCAACGTTGCGCCTTTCCTCAATATCGGCATGCCGCTGAAAATGGGCTTGGCTCATTTGCCTCAGCAGGGTGAAACGCCCGCTTCCACAGAGCGCAGCGTCGTCAGCAGCCTCGATGTCATTGCCCAGCTGGGCAAAATCAGCGGTGAGGCGCGCGTATCGCCGTACTTATTCGCCGGCGGCGGTTTCTTTCTGGAAGAATTCAAAAACGGGCATTTCCAGATCCCGTTTGGTGTCGGGGCCAACTTCCGCCTGTCGCAGTATGCCTTCATCAATGCTCAGGCAGAATACCGCAAGGCCATAGCCGACGTGCGCGACAATGCCCAACTCGGTGTCGGCTTTGTGTACCTGCTGCATCAATCGCCCAACAAGCCACAGCCTGACCGCGACCGCGACGGCGTGCCCGATATAGCCGACCAGTGTCCTGACCAGCCTGGTACGGCTGCCGCCCGCGGCTGCCCGGACTACGACCGCGACGGCGTGCCCGACAAAGAAGACGATTGCCCGACCATGGCTGGTAGTGCAACCGCCCGCGGCTGCCCCGACCAGGACGGCGACGGCTTTGCCGACAAAGACGATGACTGCCCAACCGTGGCCGGCACCCTACGCGGCTGCCCTGACCG
>FQKF010018360.1_pt1 | contig 26845 bp, 17 predicted proteins | sample 1504521 | NCBI WGS metagenome assembly FQKF01 (sample SAMEA4475357, study PRJEB15587) | soil metagenome | biome: Soil; feature: Field | place: India | collected 2015-03-11 | depth 0 m
CCGTATAATCTCATGAAAAGTCGCAAATCTCTTGGTCAATAACTTATGCGATTTTATCGCACTGCTATCTGTACGTCATTGACAGTACAAAAGTGCAGCGACCTCTAACCCTCGAAAAGAACAAAAAAAATGATTTGTTGATGAGTTTTTGAGATTATGCTTCCAATCAAATCAAATGTTTTTAGGCAAAAAAGGAGTTAAATGGCGTGTAAAAATGCTTTTTTCGAGTTTTATTTTTATCGAAGTGAAAGCCTTTTGTTGTCTAAAATCTTCTTTGGCGGGCCTATTTTTTTATAAGGAAGTCGCTGGGGGCTCATTCGGCATTGCAGGGCCTTTTCAAAATGGCTTTATGAGGGGGCTTGCGGTCATAGCAACAGGCATGGCTGCGCCGTTACGAGGCATCGGCAGCCGATAGCAGCATGTTCTGGGCGGTGTACCTTTGCTGGGTATTTGAAAGGGACATAAAGTAAAAGGTGCTTTCGACCGTTAATACCCATCCATTCAGTAAAATACAACGACTGTGTTGCAACGCTTTTGGATATTCCTGCTGCTCGTGTGGGCGAGTGCTACTCTGCTTCCGGCTCAGAATACTTTTCAGGGGACGGCAAAGCGCGTCCCGGAGAGCGAAGTCATTCGCCAAAGCGCCTTCATTGAGGCGGAGCTAGAACGCCAGCTAGGGCACTACGACAAGGCTGTGGAGAAATACCGCAAGTTTCTGGACACTTACGGCGACGAAGCCGCCGCGTGGTACGGATTGGCGCGCACGCTACAGGCGCAAAACGACCCGCGAGGCGCCCTGGATGCTGCTGCGAACGCGGCTGCGCTCGACCCTGCCAATGTCTGGTACAAGATTCTCCAGGCTAATATTTTTGAAAAAATCGGCCAGCCAGCCGATGCGGTTAAAATCTATCAGGCCTTGTGCAAGCAATCACCCCGAAACACGGACTTTTTGGACCGGCTGGCTTATCTTCAGGTGTTGGCCGGCCAGCCCAAAGACGCCCTGAACACGCTGGAGCAGATAGAGAAAATCACGGGCATTACAGAGGCTACTGCCGACAAGAAGCACCTGATTTACTTAGGCTTGGGTGATGTCAAAAAAGCTGTCGGCGAGCTGCAAAAATTGGTCAATGCCTATCCTTCGCGCGTGGTTTATCGGCATCGCATTGCGCAGGTGTATGAGTCTGCAGGCGACAAGGCGGCCGCGCGCAAGGTGTATGAGGAAATCCTGCGCATTGCCCCCGACGATGAGGCGGCTAAAATGGCGCTGTTGGCCGACCGCAAAAGCGGTGGTGGCTCCGTTGTCGCCGATCTACAGGCGCTGAAGCCCGTTTTTCAAGACCCGAAAATTTCGATAGACAGCAAGGTCAAGCAAGTGATGCCCTACTTTGGACAGATGGCCAAAGGGTTACCTGCCGAAGCCGCAGCCCTGCTGCTGGAATTGGGCGATATCGTCGAAAAGACGCATCCCGACGATGCCAAAGCCTGGAGCCTTTCGGGCGACCTGTACTACCACGCCAATCGCTACGACGAAGCCCTGGCGCGCTATCGCACCTGTATTCGCCTCAATCCGCGCGTGTTCTCCGTGTGGGCCAATACGCTGGAGATCCTGTATAGCAAGGGTGACTATGACGAACTGCTGCGCCTGTCCGAACGGGCCATAGACGATTTTCCGAACCAGCCGCTGGCCTACTATTACTACGGCGTGGCCGCCATCGAGCAAGGCCGCCCCGACGATGCACTGTCTCAATTAGAGCAGGCCAACCTGATGACTGTCAATAACCCGGCCCTGACGCTGGATATCACCGACCAGGTCGGCCGGGCCTTGTTGCTAAAAAAAGACTACGCCGCTGCCCAAAAGCACTACGAGCAAATCCTGAACAAGGGCGGCGACCGCCATCCGGGCATCCTGGAGCATTACGGCGATGCCCTTTATTGGACCGGGCAACAAGCAAAAGCCGTAGAGTACTGGCGAAAAGCAGCACAAATCGCGCCCTCGCCGCGTTTGGAGCAAAAGATTAGCGCTGGCAGGCTCTGAATGTTTCTATGCTCATCTGCCTGCAGATATGGACCATAGTACGCCTATTGTTGTTAAAACTTTCCACGGCTTAGAAGCCGTATTGGCTGAAGAGCTGAAAGCGTTGGGCGCCGCCGATGTTCGTTTGCTGAAGCGGGCCGTCTCATGTACGGGTGATTTGGCGCTCGTCTATCGGGCCAACTACGAATTGCGCACGGCACTGCGCGTGCTTATTCCCATACATACTTTCGAGGTCTCTAACGAAAAGGCGTACTACCGGGCTGTTCGGGAGGTGGAATGGAACCAATACTTAGATGTGGCGGGTACACTGGCTGTGGACGCCGTGCTGTCGGGAGGTATCTTCCGCCATTCGCAGTACATGGCCCTGTTGACGAAGGACGCTATTGTGGACTACTACCGCGACCGCTATGCGCGCCGGCCCGATGTGAACCCGGAGGTGCCCCACCTGCGGGTTCATGCGCGCATCCACGGCTCCAAATGCACGCTCCTGCTCGACGCCAGCGGCGACAGCCTGCACAAGCGCGGCTACCGACGCGATACCGTGGAGGCGCCCCTCAACGAAGTGTTGGCCGCCGGCTTGGTGCTCCTGTCGGGCTGGAACGACTCCGGCCCTTTTGTAGACCCCATGTGCGGCAGCGGCACCATTGCCATTGAAGCTGCTCTGCTGGCAGCGAACATTCCGCCGCAGCGCTCCCGCCCCTCGTTCGGCTTCTTCCGCTGGAAAAACTTCGACCGGAAACTCTGGGAACACCTCAAGGCCGAGGCAGATGCTCGCGCGCGAAAGCCTATCTTCACCCTTTACGCTTCTGACAAAGACACGCGGGCCCGAAACGCCACGGCCATCAACCTGCTTTCGGCCGGGCTGGAAAACCTCGTGCAGGTGCAAAAAATGCCCTTTGAGAAGCTCACCCCGCCCGAGCCGCCCGGTGTGCTCATCACCAACCCGCCCTACGACGAGCGGCTGCGCACCGACGACATCGCGCAGTTCTACAAAGCTCTCGGCAACCGCCTCAAAAAGCACTGGACGGGCTGGACGGCCTGTATCATTTCCTCCAACCGGGAGGCGCTTAAGCATTTGGGGCTTCAGCCCGCCGCCAGGAGCATCCTCTACAACGGAGCGCTGGAGTGCGTGTTTCAGAAATTTGAACTGTACGAGGGCAGCCGAAAGGCTTAGTTGTTCTCTTTCATTTTCCCCTCCACCCAGGTGCCGTTTTTGGCGCTGCCGTTTTTGAAGGTGATGCGCCCTTTGCCGTGCATCAGGTCGTTTTGCCATTCGCCCTCATAGGTTTCGCCGGAGGCAAAGGTGTATTTTCCATAGCCCTGGCGTACGTCCTCTACAAATTCGCCCTCGTAGATGTCACCGTTCAGATGCACGTGCCTCCCTTTACCGTGCCGCTTGTTGCCCTGCCAGTGGCCGATGTAATAGCCGCGCTCTTTGTAGAAGCCGATGCCGAAACCCGAGGGTTCGCCGTAGGCCAGCCTGCCCATGAACGACACTTCCACTCCTTTGGGCGACAGGAAGCTAAGCGTATCTACGCGGGTGTTTTGTAGATGTTGGAGGGCTTCGGCAAGTGCGTTTTGCAGGCTATCCTGGCGACCTCGGGATGCTTGAAGCAGGTGGTGAAGCGAGTCCTGTCTGCGGTGTTCTTGCAGGCGAAGCCTGTTGAACTGCTCCAGCGTGCGCTCCAATTGCTCCAGCTTATCCTCAGCTTGTGCGTTTTCTCGGGTTAAAGCGCCTATTTCTTGCGTTTTATCCTGAAACAGGCGGCGCAGTCGCGCCAGCATCGCCTCGTCGGAGTAGTCTTTGCCGGAGGGATACCCCTGTGCGCGCAGGAGGTCGCGCAACGAGGCCTGAAGGGCCTGGTAGCGTTCCATTTGCTGGCTGCTTGCGGCCAATTGTTCCTGCAGGAGGTTGGCCGTTTGTTCGAGGGTTTCCAATTGCCCTTGTACGGTGCGGGCCTGTCGGGCCTGCTTTTCTCCTTCTACGTACTGATAGCCCATTATGGAAAGACATAGGAGCAGGGCGAGTGCAATGTAGCGATGGTTCCTTTGCATGCCGGGTGCATTTAGTAGCCTAAGTTAATTGGCGGTATTTTTTTATCTGTCTTTCGCAAATCTAGGCCCAGCAGAACGTTGAAGCGCAGGATATGGCTGGTGCGGTACTCGAAGCCCGACGCTTTCTGGCCCAGCGTCCACATGTGGCCGGCGAAGAAAGTAACGTTGGAGTTGAGGATGTAGCCGAAGCCGTTGTAGGTGCGGAAGTCTTCAAAGGGGTGGTAAACGATAGGCTTGCCGAATTGCAAGAAGATTTCGGCGCTGGGAGAGAAAAAGAGCGCGCCTTCTTCAATTTTCTTTTTGTTGATAGGAATATAGGCGAAGAACTTATAGCGGTATCGGTCAGTGTATTCGTATACGGCACCCTTTCGGTTGCTGCGCCTCCAACGGTGCTCGAGTCGAAACTGATGGAATATGCGGAAGCGCCCCATCATAGGCATGATAAATAGCCATTGATGCCAGATGCGTGGCTCAAGCGTAACACGCTCAAAATCGTCGTTGCCGGGCTGAGGGGAATAGTTGAACACTAACGTTGGACCAATAACGGCTTCAAAGTACTCATTGAAAAACAGGTTGATGCCGGCCCGGTTGTAAATCTGACGAGTGCGTCCGACGAAGCTGGTGAGGTCGTCCAGGCGGTTTCGAACGCGGTAATGGTGTTCGCCGTAGTAGCCAACTTTTCTGGAGACCTTGACTTTGATGTATAGGCCGTTCCAGGTGCCTGTTTCTTCCAATTGGATGCTGGACGAAGTTTGCTGGGCGCATAAGTTGGAGAGGTTCAGCAAAGCGACGAGGGTAGTGGTGTGGCGGAGGAGGCGATGAGTCTGCATTCTAACGGGTTTGCTCCCTTTTGTCGGAGCTACTGGCGCAAGTATAGGTATTTTGCGCCCGATGGCTGCAGTTCAACGCACGCCAGCAGGCACCCACAGGTGTAGCCTCACTCGGTTCATCCGCGCCTCCTTTCCTGGCGGAGAGATTGTTTTTCGGAGGCTGTGTTTGAACGATAGGGCGGATTATGTACGGTAGCTTGGGGCATAGCCCGAGGTGCTATGCCGTATCGGTGAAAAAAAAAACAGGGCGGCATCCGCCTGGATACCGCCCTGTAGGGCTTTTATGCCATAACTGCCCGTTTACGGGTTCGGGATGATGGCTTTGTTCGTGGCGCGCTCGCCCGACGGAATGGGCCAGATGTATTCCGACACTGTGGGCGGTACGGCACCTACTGGGCCTTTGGCCGGGAAGGGCTGCAACAGGCGCTGAATGTCGAATGCGCGGTGGCCTTCGCCCAGGAACTCGATGCGGCGCTCGGTCAGGACAGCGCTGATGAAGTCGTTGACCGAGGCAAAGTCAGTAGCCGTATAAGCGGGCGCCGGGTTGGAGCGACTGCGTACAGCGTTGAGCGCCGCCAGTGCGCGGTCGTTAATGCCATTTACGCGAGCCTCGGCTTCGGCTACGTGGAGTAGCATTTCGGCATAGCGCAGCACAGGCGCATAGTCCAAGTGCTCAGGGCCAAGCGGGAATTTGTTCAGGTACGGCTTGTTGTTGGTATGCATCAGGACGAACTGACGGCGGGCGTCATTAGCCGGGAAGGCGTTCGTGTTGCCAATAATGCCTTGAGGGTTAAGCGAGAAGTCGCCAATACCACGCGGCCCCGGGTTGTAGTAGCTGCCTAAGCCGTTTTGGGTGCCTGGCAGGTTATTCGACGTGAAGGGCATGGAGAATATGCTCTCCGTAGTAGTGAATGGCGAATTAAACACGTTCCTGACGTTTGTCTGCAGCTCATGCGCTACGCCGCTGGGCGCTTTGAAAGGCGCTGTGGCAGGTACGATTTTGTTCAGCTCCGCCAAAGCATCGCTGTAACGCTGCATACCCATGTACACGCGAGCCTTGAGGGCAATGGCCGTGTTGCGGTGAGCGCGCGTAACGTTGAGCAGGGCGCTACCGTTTGTAGCGGCCAATTTCGGCTCAGCGGCGTCGAGGTCCTCCAGAATCTGTCTGTATACCTCCGTTACTGGGCTGCGCGCCAGATCGTTGTTTTCCGAGGTAGTTTCCGGACGCAAACGGAGCGGCAAACCAAACTGGTTGCGGCCCGAGTTGGCTACCACGTCAGCATAAGGCGGGCAGTACATGCGCGCCAAGCTGTGATAGCAAAGAGCGCGGATGAAGCGCGCTTCGGCGATGTACTGGTCCACCAGAGCGTCGTTACCCACCACGCTGCGGTTTCTGTCGGCGCGGTCAATGTAGATGTTGCAGCTGTTGATGGTCTGGTATGCTGCATTCCACAGGTTGTTGACCTCGTTGGAAGACTCAAACACAGTGTGGTTCCACGTTTGCAGTGCCGTTACGCCGTTGCCCGTTTCGTTGAGGAATTCCTCACCGCGCACGTCGTTATAGACTAAGAAGCGACCGCCATAGAACTGTCCGCTTTTCAGCTGGGCGTAGATGCCGTTGAGGTTGCTCAGGAAGCGGTCGGGCGTGGCAAAGGCGGTGGCATCAGCCAGAGTGTTGATGGGTACCGGGTCGAGCAGTTCGCGCCGGCAGGAGTGAGGGAGGAAAAGCAGGAGTGTGGCTACGGCCAGCACTGCAGCTTTTTTCGGTATTTGCGCAATATAGTTCATAATTGTGCTTGCTTTTTTAAGAATTAAAGGCCGAGGTTGACGCCAATGGTGAAGCTTTGGGCCATGGGTACCGTGTTGCGGTCCACGCCCGGAGTGGTGTTGCTGTTGCCGTTCGAGGAGACCTCCGGGTCAGTGCCGGTGTAGGCTGTGAATAAGAAGGGGTTGTTCAAGTTGGCATAAATGCGCAGGCCGTTAATGCGGGCTCTGTCGAGCCAACGATTGGGCAGGCGATAGCCCAGCGTGATGTTGCGGATACGCAGGAAGTCGCCCTTCTCGACGTTCTCCGAGATGGCCAAGAAAGAGCCGTTGGAGATGTTGTCGTTGAAGACCACTCGCGGAATAGTGCCGTTCTTGTTGTTTTCAGTCCAGCGCTTTTCGTACACTTCTACGGTGTTGTTCCAGAAGCGCTGGTCGCGTTGACCTGCCTTACTGCCATTGTACACGAAATAGCCACCGGCGTAGTTCATTTGGATGTTCAGGTCCAGATTGCCAAACGTGAAGGTGTTATCCCAGCCGCCGAACCACTTTGGAATGGCGGGGCCATAGACCTTGCCGTCGGTAGCCAGCGACGGAGCGCGCGAGGTTGCGCCGTTGTCCACTCGGGTCCAGCGCTGACCGGCCGGGGCAGCGTGGTTGTATTGCACGAGCGTGCCGTCGCCCAGTACAAAGATGCGGCGGCCGTTTTCCGGGTTGACGCCACGCGTTTCGACGGCATAAATGCTGCCCACGGACTGACCTACGCGCGTGATGTTTGTTGTCTCTAAACCGGAGGTTTGGGCCAGCACGTCGCTGTTTTCATACAGCGAGGTTACTTCGTTAGTCATGAACGTGATGTTAGCATTTGACGACCAGGAAAACTTCCCTCTACGCACGATCGTACCGCTCAGGCCAAACTCGTGCCCTTTGTTAACCATCGAGCCGATGTTGATGGCAATGACGTTGCCCGGAATGCCCTTCGATGGTGCCTGCGGAGCGTTTTGGATGAGACCGTCGATGTTATTTACAAAGTAGGTGTATTCACCCTGGATACGGTCGTTGAACAAGCCAAATACGACGCCGACATCGGTCTTCTCGCTCGTCTCCCACGACAGCAACGGGTTACCGGCCTGGCTGTACACGAAGGTAGCTGCGGCACCATACAAGCCAGAGCCGTATAGGCTCTGAGAGGCAAAGTCGCCGATGCCCAGGTTGTTGCCTACGGTACCGTAGCTGCCGCGGATCTTGAAGAAGTTGATAGCACTACCCAGTGCATCTTGCCAGAAGCCCATTTCAGAGATCGTAAAGCCAGCCGAAGCGCCCCAGAATGTACCGCGTTTGCGACCCGGCGCAAAGGCCGAATACTCATCTTGACGCCAGTTGGCAGTCAGATACACCATGCGGTTGAACTCGTAGTTGGCACGACCGAAGTACGACAGCAGGTAGTTTTCGCCCTGGAAGTTACCCAACGGGTTGATAGTGGTGAAGTTACCCTGGAAACTGGTGAAGAACGGGTCAGCGATTTGCGTGCGGGAGGCGCCCCAGCGCTCATCCACCGTGTGCTGCTCTTCATGACCGGCCAGCAAGCCAATTTTGTGTTTTTCGGCCAATGTGAGGTCGTAGGTCAGGATGTTCTGCCAGTTCCAGCGGCGCAGGCGGCGATTGGTATTGGCAGCATAGCCATTCTGGCCAAAGCCATCGCCGTGGTAGGGATTCCAGAAAGTGATGTCCTCTACGTTAATATTATCAACACCGTATTGGGTCTTCACAGCCAGGCCCTTGAGGATGTCCCACTGTCCGTAAACAGCACCCTGAATTTGATTGGACTCTGAGCTGTGCGTATTCAGGTCGAGGATGATCGTCGGGTTGTAGAAGCCCGTCTGCTCTAAGTTTTTGCCGCGGCCCAACTGGTTGTTGGAGGCAATGTTGTAGCCCGAGATGCCAGGCAGACGCTTACCGTTAGCATCGTAACGATACGGGTCAACGATGGGCGCTGCTACAAAAGCCAGACGGCCGGCACCCGCAGTAGCGAAGGCAGAGCCAGGTAATGAGCCGGACTGTGGGCCGAGGTTGTTCGAGTTGGTGTAGCCGAGCGTACCGCCGATTTTAATCTTGTTGCTCAGGCTGTGGTCTAAGTTCAGGCGACCGTTCAGGCGGTTGAAGTCGTTGCCGATGATCATGCCCTCCTGGTTGGTGTAGCCCAGCGCGAGGTAGAAGTTCGTCTGGTCATTACCGCCAGAGAAGCTCAGCGCGTGGTTGTGCGAGAAGCCCACACGGTAGACGTAGTCAGCCCAGCGTGTGTCAATGTGCGTGTTGCGGCCCGGGATAGTGTCTAAGAAGAAGCGAGGCGTGGCCAGGCCGGCGTTGGCAGCGGCTTCGTTTTTCACCTCGATGTACTGTAGGGCGTTCATCATTTCCGGCTCGCGAGTTACCTGTGTCCAGCCAGCCCATGCGTCATACTGCACGCGCGTCTTGCCCTTTTTACCGCGCTTAGTCGAGATGAGTACCACGCCTGCGGATGCGCGCGAACCGTAGATAGCCGACGCCGAGGCATCTTTCAAAATGTCAATACTCTCGATATCGTTCGGGTTTAGGCTCGACAGGGCGTTATTGGCCGCAGCCGTACCGCTCAGGTCGCCTGTGAATGTCGGGATACCATCAATGACCACCAACGGGAAGGAACTGAGGTTGATGGAGTTGATGCCGCGCACTCGGATAACGGGCGGGTTGTTTACCACGCCGTTGGGCAGGTTGACGTTGACGCCCACGGCACGGCCTTGCAGGAGCTGGTCGAAGCTCTGCGCCGGCAGAGAGGCGATGTCCTGGCCGCGTATCGTGGATACATTACCTGTTATGGCGCGCTTCTGCTGGGTGCCGTAGCCCACCACCACGACCTCAGAGATGGTGCTGGAACTGGTGGACAGCGTTACGTTGTACACGTTCACAGCTGTGAGCGGAACCTCCTGCGTCTCGTAGCCCGTGTACGAAAACTTGAGTACCGTCGCGTTGGCAGGTACATCCAAAGAGAACATGCCGTTCACGTCGGTTTGCGTACCGGCTCGGGTTCCGGGCGCCGTTACCGTAACGCCCACCAGCCCGTCGCCGTTGTCGTCGGTCACTTTACCGCTGACCGTGCGTTGGCTTAAAGCCATGCTGGCACTGCATAGCAGCAAGACCAGCCCAAGTAAAATCCTGTTCATACTCAGAAAGTTTGGTTAGTGAAACTAAATGATTAAACGCCTGGGTAGCTCTCGAACAGCCTTTAAAGGGCAGGGCAAAAATGCCAAATTGTCTTGAGATTTCTTAACAAAAAATTTTTGCTGCGATAACATTCGACCGGGGCCAGGCGTCCAATGCGGGCGGAATGGCACCCAGGGTTAGCCGTTTGCAATACCTGATTGTGGGCCTCCAGCACCGGCCTGAGCACCCTCAAGGCGCCTTCTTTGGTCCGTAGGTTCCTCTATTGTTCGTTACGGATAAGCAGCGGGTGGCCCAAAATAAAATGGGGCGGTCGTAGCAAAAGCTGACCGCCCCAACAGGTGTTTTATATCGCGTCCGTTACTTATCCCAGAAGACAAATGGCTGGGAAAGGGTGTTCGGTTCCTTCTGCCGCGGAGCATTCGGGTTCAGGTCTATCTCGGACTGCGGATAGAACAGGGAGCGCAACGGCTGAGGATAGAGGGCATTCACTGGTGCACTGATGGTCGGATAACCAGTGCGGCGCCAGTCGTTCCAGGGCTCCATGACTACGCCGTAGAGGGCGACGAACTTCTCTTCGATGACTCTGCGTAGTTTATCCTCGTTAGAACCGATGAGCGAACCATTGGCGGCCAGGTAGGCGTCTATCTCTGCTGAGGGCACGTTGGCGGCCTGCATAGAGAGGCGGATGCCGTTTCTGAAGAATGTTTCGGCATCGCCCGGAGCACCAAAGAGGGCCAGTTCAGCGCGCATGAAGTTGTACTCAGCGGCAGTAATCATCCGCACGGGCGCCGTGCCGTTATAGGTATAAGCCGTAGGCGATATAGCGCCGTTAGCCATGGGCGTTACCGGCGTGGTATTGGTGGTATCGCCTCTGAGATAGATGTGCATACGAGAGTAGGTGAGCGCGGGGGGATCGCCGCCTACAGCGCCCTTGTACTGCGGATTTTCTCGCGTGAAAGGGAAGGGCGTAAAGTAAAAGCGACGGCGCGGGTCACTGGTGCTGTTCATCAGGTCCACCAGTGTTTTATTGGGAAAGAACTGGTTGACACGATCTACCTCAAACTGGTGAATCGGATTCTGGCGTCGTGCCTCATTGAGGAACGCCATCTGGAAGTTATCGGCATTAGCATCAATGAACGAGGGGTTGGTTGCGAGGAAGGCGTTAATTTTGTCCATCCCCCCCGGTAATTTGCGCTGGTGGAGCAAAAGGCGCAACTTCAGCGTGTTGGCGGTCTTGATCCAGCGTGCTCTCGACGTAGAAAATGCCGCAGGGAAGATGGTAGAGGCAGCGGCATCCGGCGACTTTACAGAGGTGGTAGCATTCAAATTGGTAATGGCTTCGTCCAGTAAGCGCTCCAGGTCGGCGTAAATGACCTGTCCGTCGTCGAACTTGGGCTTGGTGTTTTGGGCAAATCCAAACGCTTCGCTGTAAGGTGCCGTGCCCCAAGCATCCACGATGATTTGAAACAGATAGGCTTTCAAAACTTTGGCTACCCCGGCGTAGTGAGGGCTGCCCTCCGCTTCTGCTTTGCGGATAATTAGTTCAATATCGGCCAGAGCACCAGCATATAGGATGTTCCACACGTTGTTCAGGTCCGAACCCTGGATGTTGTAGCGCTCGAATTCCTGAGTTTGTGTAGCAATACCCTGCCCCTGTCCCGAAAACTGTTGTGAAATGAGGGCAGTATAGCGGTGCATATCAGAGCCGGAGATGAACCCAACGGTGGCCGTTACAGACGGAAGGATTAGCTCCAGCGGAGAGTCCAGCACGTTATTTGGACTTACGTTGATATCCAGGTAGTCCTTGCAAGAGGCCAACAAAGTGATGGCCAATACCAGTGCTGTGCTTTTTAAAAATTTTATTTGTCGCATAGGAGTGTTTTTTAGATGAAGGAGTAACTCATATTTAGAAAGTTACAGTCAGCAAGGCACCATAGGAACGCATGGCGGGCAGTGCGTTAAATTCCAGGCCTTGAGCATTGGAGACCCCCAGCACGTTTTGCTCTGGGTCGAGGTGCGGATAGTTAGGTGCGCTCAAGAAGAGGTTGCGGCCAAATACACCAATGGTCAATGCTCCCAAAGGTGTATTTTTTAAAGCAGTCCTTGAGAAGGTGTAGCTCAATTGGGCTTCTCGTACTCGGAACCACGAAATATCATAGATGAAACCTTCCGCAGCCACATGGACGCCATTGTTGCCCCAGTATTGCTCAGCAGTTACGCGCCTTTCGACCCCACCTTCGTTGCGTTGGCCGGCATTCGGAGTACCCGGCGCAAACACACCTTCAAATTTATAGGGTGTAGCGAGCGTGCCGTCGCTGTTGAAGCGGTCAAATTCTGCTGTTTCGACAACAACACCATTGCGGCGCAGATCGGCGAGGTTGCGGGAATACTGGTCACCACCGGTGCGAATATCCAGCAATACGTTCAGGTTGAGGCCCTTATACGAAATCTCATTCGCCACACCAAGGAGCCACCTTGGGTTAGGGTTGCCAATTTTTTCTACGTTGGGCGAGGGTAAAGGTAAGCCATTGGCATTGAGCAGAAGATTACCATTGGCATCGCGCTGATATTTGTTCCCGTAAATTTGGCCGTACTCGTCGCCGGCTACCAACCGGATGTTGGGCGTTACGAATCCACCCAGGAAGATATTTTCCACACCGGGCGCCAATTCCTTTACGACCGACCTGAACTGCGTAAAGTTAAATGTACTGGACCACTTGCCGTGGCGGGTCTTGATGGGCGTGATGGTTACGCCTGCTTCCCAGCCCGTGGTTTCGAGTTTGCCGGCATTCGTTACCAGGCTGGCAACTCCAGATGCGGGGGAGACAGGCACCGCCAGGATGACATCCGTGCTCAGCATTCGATAACGGGTTACTTCAATGGACAGGCGATCCTTCAGCGTAGAGATGTCAATACCCACTTCTTGCGACGTAGTGAATTCGGGCCGCAGTGCCGGGTTGCCGGCAGTGTTCGAATACGTAAAGCCCTGGCGATTGCCAAACGGGAACTGGATGTTGGGCCCAAAGCCATCGGCGGGGTTAGCCTGCGCATAATAGGTATCTGTTGCATAAACCAAACCTGCGCGGCCCGTCCGACCATGGTTGGCTCGAATCTTTAGTTGGCTTAGCCAATCCGACTTAAGAGCGGCAATGGCCTCAGTCAGATTCAGAGTACCGGCTATCGAATAATAGAGGTAGGAACGGTTGCTGGTCGGTAGCGTCGAGTTCCAGTCATTGCGCACAGACAGGTCCAAAGTAGCAAAATTGCGATACACCGTAGTCACGTTCCCGAACAAACCAATGATGCGGGAGCGTTCGATACCATACGTAGGCACATACGACAGGGCGTTGGCCATGTTTCGGAAGTCGCGTACGTTGAGCGTGCGGCCGATGAGCTGGGTATTATTAAGGTAGTTATCCACGGTTTCCTGACCCAGCACAAAATCAAAGTTGAATTGGCCAACCGAGCGCGAGCCGTTCAGAGTGAGATAAGAGTTCAGAATGCGGCTGAGGTTACGGCCTTCCAACAGACCGCCAAGGCCCTGTGCTGCCGTATTCGCACCGCCGCGAGCGCCGATCTGGTCGTAGCCGCGCTCGGAGAAGCTGAAGTAGTCCACCCCAACCTTGTAGTTGGCCGATAGCCAATCCGTCAGCTGGAGGCGGAAGTTGATGTTACCAAAGATGCGGTTGATTTCGTCCTCGTACAGGTTATTGTAAATGGTCCAGAACGGGTTGTCCACCTGTGGGTCATAATGCAGCTGTGCACCTACGGCGTTCTTATAAGGCAGCCCTTTGAGGTCCCAGCTCCTGGGCGTGAACCACGAGCGGAAGAGCGGATTCGACAGCTGGTTGCCCTGTTGGGTGCGTTCAGATTTATTGTGGATATAGTTTACGGATATGCCCGCATCCAACTTTTGGGTGATGGCAGAGCCAGCGTTTAGGCCAATGTTGTAGCGCTGGAGGCGATTGTTGTCCAACACCCCCTGGTCGTCTAAGTAGCCCAGCGATAAGCGATAATGGTTACTTGCGCTGGTGCTGCCTTGAAATGTCAGGTTGTGCTGCATATTGCTACCCCGGCGGAACAGGTCGCGGACATTGTCCGGGTAAGCAACATAAGGTACAGAGTCTCTTCCCACTACACTGCTGAAACCTGGCGGGAGTACCACATTGCGCCCATCCATACGCGGCCCCCAAGAACCAATAGCAGTAGGATTAAAGTTGCCACCTGTCCCCTGACCATACGTGTTTTGATAATCAGGGAAGCGGTTCACCTCCTGGAAGGCGTAGTTGGTGCTGTATGTAACGGCATTCTTCTGACCCGCCTTACCTTTACGGGTGTTAATCAGGATAACGCCACCCGCTGCGCGCGAACCATAAAGCGCCGTGGCAGCAGCCCCTTTCAACACCGAAATGCTTTCGATGTCTTCCTGGTTGAAGTCAATCGCTCGGTTGGAAGTAACTGGGCCCCTCTGAAGTTGCGTCCCACCGCCGCTATTGTCCACCGGTATACCGTCCACCACGAAAAGAGGCTGGTTGTTTCCGGTAAACGTGGTGTAGCCGCGAATCAGGATATGTGACCCACTGAACGACCCCCCCGAGCCTTGTAAACGCACGCCAGGTATCTTGGCGGCCAGCGCGTTCGTAACGTTGGTCGTCCGTGCGAGCGTCAGCTGCTCCGAACTGAGCTCTGTAACCGCATAACCTAAGTTGCTCTTGTCCTTCTTCACACCAAAAGCAGTTATCACCGCTTCCTGAAGTATGATACTCTCCTTCAGGGTTACATTGACCTCCCCGCCTTCGCCAATGGGCGTTTCTGCGGACTGGTACCCCGAATAGCTCACCACTAACGTGGTCGCATTGGTAGGGGCGCTCAGGCGGAACGACCCCGTGGCGTCTGTTACGGCCCCAACAGTAGTACCTTTCACGACCACGGTTGCGCCAATAAGAGGTTCGCCCTCCTCCGTCGTAACCCTACCGCTAACGGCCTTCTGCGCAAGAACTGCAGAAGCTGCCACCGCCAGTAAAAGCATGAGTAAAAGCCTCTTCATACACATAAAAAAGTTAAGTTTGTGAAAGATGATTTTGCTTCATTCATACCATTACCTCCGCCTTCCGTATTCGCCCCTCTGCATCATGCTGATGTTTCCCTCGGCTCCTCAACGCCTCGCAATTTTGTAGCTGACTTACCATAGGGTCCATCCGTTATTTCAAAAACTTCAGGCAATAAGCCCCCGATACGTTGATTATCACGTCAAACCGTAAGGCAAAAATGCCAAACTCCCCGAGATTTCTTAACAAAAAATTTTTGTGAAAATAATGCGGGCTAAACCTGCTACCATGTGCCGGCGCCTCGATCCTCGAAGACTACCTCCACTACGTCTTCCTCTTTGAGGCCAAAAAGCGTGGCAGCACGCCCCATGTGGACGGCAATTTCCAGAAAACCCGCCGAGTTGAATAAGCACAGCGGCTCGCCCTCAGGCACGTCGGCATAGCGGCGCGACAGCGTAGTGATGGGGTCGTGGCGTTTGAAAAAAAGTGCGAAGGGGCGCCCTTGCCCGATGCGTTCGAATGTTTCGCGTCGGATGTTCACTTGCACATTGTCGAAGTTGTCCACATGCATCACCATGCCTCGTATGCGCGAGCGCGTCGTAACGGGGCGCAAGCCAACACGCTCTAAGGGCGTATCCGCCGTAGAGCCCAGGGTGTGCAGTGGCTGCCCGGCGCCCAGATGCCCTACTGCCAGCGCGAACGCCTCCACGACGGGAAAAGGGCTGTCGGCTAATACCGGTAGGACGCGGGCCTCCAGTGGCTTCTCGAACAGGAGCGATAGCACGCCATTATCCGGCGCCGCAAAATAGTGCCCATTCTCCTGCACAGCAATGAAGCGCAAGTCTGGCGCGTAAGCGCAATGCACACCTATTGCGTGTATAGAACCCTCCGGAAAGAACTTGTAAGCATTTCGGACTACAAAAGCCGCCTGTACAATGTCGAACGGGCGAACAGCGTGTGAGATATCTACCAGACATACTTCCGGGCAGGCGCGCAAAAGGGCGCCCTTCAAAGCACCGGCGTAATAGTCCCGGAGGCCAAAGTCCGTAGTAAGCGAAACAATAGGGCGATCGAGCATAGAACTTTTCGCGGGCGAATCCTGTTGGTTGAGCCGTTGTTTTGCCCTACATTTGTGGGCGGTAACGATACGGCAAATGTATGTACAAAGCATGGAGGCGTCCCGCACAGACCGGATGTGCTGGCGAATAACTGCTGGAAGCGCTCCCGCTGCTACAAAATAATGAGGAAAAACTTGAGCGAAATCATCCTGACCATTGAGGGCGTTGACCCGGTAGAGCTCTACGGCGAGAACAACGCCAAATTGAACTTGCTCCGCAGAGCCTTTCCCGAGCTGACCATTACATCCCGAGGTAACAGCCTCAAGCTTACCGGCGAAAAGCGCCACACTCAAGCCGCCAAAACCAAGTTTGAGCTCATGGTGCGCTATTTACGCGAGCACCGTGAACTGCCCGTCCAGACGGTGGAAGACCTGCTGGGCGGGGAAAATCCCTTCGACGTGCGTTTACCCGAAAGTGGCGACTCTGACAACGTCATCCTCTTCGGACGCGACGGCCGGCCCATCAAGGCCAAGACGCGCAACCAAAAACGGCTGGTAGAAGTGTGCGAGCACAACGATATCGTCTTCGCCATCGGCCCGGCCGGTACCGGCAAGACTTATACCGCCGTCGCCATCGCCGTGCGCGCGCTCAAAAACCGGCTGGTCAAAAAAATCGTCCTCACCCGACCCGCTGTCGAAGCCGGTGAAAGCCTCGGCTTCTTGCCCGGCGATCTCAAGGAAAAAGTGGACCCCTACCTGCGCCCACTCTACGACGCCTTGGACGATATGCTGCCCATGGACAAACTCCAGTTTTTCATGGACAACCGCGTTATCGAAATCGCTCCGTTGGCCTTCATGCGCGGGCGCACCTTAGATAACGCCTACATCATCCTCGACGAAGCGCAAAACGCTACGCCGCTGCAGCTGAAAATGTTCCTTACCCGATTGGGCCCCAGCGCCAAGTGCATCATCACCGGCGACCTCAGCCAGGTGGACCTGCCTGGCCACCAAAAGTCTGGCTTGCGCCAGGCCATGGACATCCTGGAAGGCGTGAGCGGTATCGCAGTGCTCAACCTGACCTCCGAGGACGTGGTACGCCATCGCCTGGTCAAAGAAATCATCCGGGCCTACGACAAAATAGAAGCGGAAGAGCGCACACGCCGCGAGCGCTTGCGCCAGCAAAAGGAACGCAAAGAAAACGAGCCGCTCGCCGCAGAAGAGGACGAAAAACCGCAGGCCACCGGCGAGTAAGCGCTCTTCAAGACCCTAGAAAACCTTCTAATGGCCAAACTGTTATGGGTGTCTATTCCAAATACATCGCACCTGCATGACTTTTGAGCCTGTCTTCTCTTCCCGGCGTCCCATCCTAATGGCCGGCCCCTGCTCTGCAGAAACGGAGGAACAAGTGCTGGCCACAGCACATGCCCTGCGCCATAGCGGCGTGGATCTGTTTCGAGCCGGCATATGGAAGCCTCGCACCCGCCCGGGAGCCTTCGAGGGCATCGGAGTGCCTGCTCTGAAATGGCTTCGACGCGTCCGGCAAGAAACCGGTTTGCCCGTAACGACAGAGGTCGCCAACGCTCAACACGTAGAAGAATGCCTGGCCCACGGCATTGACGTGCTCTGGATAGGTGCCCGAACCACCGCTAATCCCTTTTCTGTGCAGGAAATTGCCGATGCCCTGCATGGAGTGGACATTCCCGTACTGGTCAAAAACCCCATCAACCCTGACCTCAAACTTTGGATAGGCGCCTTCGAGCGCTTGCACAGCGCCGGCGTGCGCCGAGTGGCCGCCATACACCGTGGCTTTTCCAGCTATGGCGACTCCGCTTACCGAAATGCACCGCGCTGGCAAATCGCCATTGACCTGATGCAGACCTTTCCCGAGTTGGAAATCCTTTGCGACATCAGTCATATCTGCGGACGCCGCGATACCTTGGCCGAAACGGCCCAGATGGCCTACGACCTCAACTACGACGGCCTAATGGTGGAGGTGCACCCCGTACCCGATGCAGCCTGGAGCGACGCTGCCCAGCAGATTACCCCTACGCAATTTCAGCAAATGACCAGTGCCCTGGTGCGCCGCTCCCTGACCGCCGACGACCCCGACTTCCTGGCCTCTATCGAAAACTACCGCCGCGTCATTGATGAAATCGATGAGGAAATCATCGCCCTCATCGCCCGCCGCATGGAACTGGTACGCGACATCGGCCTTATCAAAAAGGAAAAGAATGTGGCTGTTTTACAGCCCGAACGCTTCCGCGCTCTACGCGAGGCGCTGCTGTTGCGGGGCCAGAAAAACGAACTCAGCCAGGAATTTATCACCCTACTTCTGGAGGCCATTCACCAGGAAAGCATCCATCAACAAGAGCGCCTCATCAACGCATCGGCAGTCTCCGCGGGCAAAGTGGAACGCTGAGTGCGTCGGAGCGGCAGGTCTGAAAATGCAATGGGAGTACCCGAGCTGCCGGGTACTCCCATTTGAATTCAACACCTCTGTCTCAGCTTACACAGGCGGGTCAGGTGGTGTATTCGGATTGTTATCGCGCTCGACGGTCGGGTAAGGATAAAAGTTGCGGCTGCGCTCTGCATTCGGCTGGCCGGGGCCGGGGCGCCCGAAGCGGCGAGAGTCTTCAAGCTTTAGGCCGCTCATATACAGCTCGATGCAGCGCTGTTTGTAGATGTCAAGTAGGATGGCAGCCTTGTCGGTAGGGCTGTCTGCGTAGGCGCCTAATTTGGCAGTTACGCCGAAGGGATCCGTCGTCTTAGTGCGCACCTTGTTCAATTCATTAATCGCCTCGGGCAACTGATCCAGACGCGCGTGGCATTCCGCCTTGATGAGGGTAATTTCGCCGGGCAGGTAAAGCGGTATAGGGTCTGCATCGTTTTTGAAAAAGCCCTGCACGCGTACTGGAGCAGTGTTGTTGCCTAAGTAAAACGGTATGCGACCATCGTTAGCCTCCGGCGCAAGTGCGCCCGTCAGGCCGAAGTTGACCACGCCGTTATAGGTGTTGTTATTGACCAACGAAACGCGGAACACCGGGTTCTGGCTCACGGCATCGTACCGGAATACGGAGCGTTTGCTCAGGTCCACCTTGTTGGCGGCAGCCAGCGCTTTGGTGTAGTCGCCCACCATCAGGTTGTAGCGCGCCTGAAGGGCATAAACGAGGTTTTTGATATCAATGTCGGTGCCCACCTTCGTATTGAAAAAGGCCGAGGGCGTTACGCTTTCGACCAGTGGCTGGGCCGCCTCAAGTAGGGCAATGGCTTCGCGCAAAGCATCTATGCGGTTTTTGAACGTCGGGCGCCGGCCGGCCAGATACTCGTTGACCGGCACCACTTCCGTAGGAAGTTGCTCCCAGAAGTTGGCTAACGTGCCGATGGCCAACGCTTTAAAGACGTGGCCATACACGCGAATCATTTCCGTGGTGCCCGTTTCGCGCACATTTGCGGCGTTATCAATGAGCAATTGGGCATTGGCTTTGACGCGGTGGCAGTTGGCCCAGATGTTATTGATAAAGGCGTTGTTACCGCCCACCGTGCCGCCGCCCGACTCCAAGGCGGTGAGCTCACCGTTGCCGGTGTTAATCACGTAGAGTTCCTTGGTTGTCAGGCCATTGCTCGAAATAGCATTGTACAGCCCGCTGGTGGCACCCACGCTGAAGTCGCGCTTGATGCCCACGATGAGGGCCGTGAGGCCTTCGGCCGTCTTGACGACCTGGCTGCCGTCGGCAGCGTTAGGGTTGAGAAATTCTTTCTGGCACGCCGGCACTAACCCCAAAGCCGGCAGCAAAAGCAAAAGGAGATATTTTTTCATGACGTTGAACATGTTTGATAGTTATGGTACTTAGCCCAAATGGAGCGGTATTCTATCCCATTTAAAATCTTCCGGCCAGTCGGATGCCGAACATGCGCGGGATGGGCACGTTGCCAAAGTCGTCACCGCGCACGCGGTCGTTTTGGCCTGCGGAGTTGGTTTCCGGGTCAAAGCCCTGGTAGTTGTCCCACGAGTGGAGGTTGCGGCCCCACAGGCTGATGGAAAGGTTTTCCATGCCGCGGCCGATGCGGCCGAGGTCGTAAGTGAGGCCGATTTCGCGCACTTTCACATAGGAGCCGTCCTCGACGTGTTCTTCCTGGATGCGCTGGCCTGTAACGCCGCCGGCGATAGAGGCCACATAGCCACGCGGTACCTCGCCTTTGAGCTCTTTCTCGGCCAGCGGGCCAAAGCCCACGTTGTTGCTGGTGATGCGGTTCCAGTTATAGACGTCGTTGCCTCGCGAGATGTCCAGTTGCAGGTTGAAGGTCAATTTTTTAAAGCCCACGGAGGTGATGAACGTACCTACCCAGTCGGGGAAAGGATTGCCTAACACCTTGCGTAATTCCTGCGTGCCGGCCGTCAGTGGCTGCCCGTTGGCATCGCGCATCGGTACGAACACGCTGCCGCCGTAGCGATAGATGCGGTTTTTGAGCGCCCCTGTAGGCAGGCTGGCTTCGTTGAACTGGGCCTCCGGTATGACCAATCCGCGTTCGGGTTGCGCCAAGCCTTGTGGGGTCAGCAGCAGCGAGCCGTCGTCGTTGCGCGCATAGTAGCGCCCAAAGAACACGCCGAAGGGCTGCCCGTTGAGCGCCGACTGCGTGCCGTCGGAGCCGCGCAGGCTAAGGATGCCCGTTACCCCGGAGACTTCGTTGATGTTGCGCGAGAAGTTGAAGCCCACGTTCCAGGCGAAGTTGTTGGTGCGCACCGGCTGCGCGTTGAGCAATAGCTCAATGCCGCGGTTGGTCATGCTGCCTACGTTCGTCACCACGCTGCTGCCGCCTACAGAGGGCGGTAGCGGGCGGTTTAGGGCTAAGTTGTCAATCTGCTGCTGGTAGAGCGTCAGACTCAGGCCAATGCGGTTTTTCCATACGGCCAGGTCAAAGCCGCCTTCCACTTCTGTCATTACCTCAGGAGCCACATTGGGGTTGTTCAGCAGAGAGGGCGGCAACAGGGCCGGGAAGCCGGTGAGGTTGCTGCCCGGGAAGTTGTTGAAGCGGTCGTAGAAGCCAATACCCGTCAGGTTGCCCGCCTTGCCGTAGGAGCTACGCAGTTTGAGCGTGCTGATGCTGTTGGAGAGGCCGCTGTTGCGGAAGAGTTCCGAAGCCACCCAGCTGAGGCTGGCTTTGGGGTAGAAGTTGTTCTGGTTGTCCTCCGAGAAGTACGAGGAGCCGTCGATGCGCCCGGCCAACGTAAGGAACAGCTGGTCCTTGACGCCGAAGGTCTGTTGCAGGAAATAACCATTTAGGGCGAACTCGCCGATGGATTGCGCCGGCAGGCTGAAGAGGTTGGAGGCGCCGGCAATGTTCTTGATGAGCGGCGCCAAGTCACGCCCTTCCACACCCGTGAACTGGTTTTTACCGTATTGGTACTGGTGGCCTGCTGTGGTGGTGGAGGTAATGTGTTCGCCTATTTGGGCTTCATAGGAGAACAACAGGTCGCTGTTCAGTTGGAAAACGTTGCTGTTGGCGAATGCTACATAACCGTCGGGGAAGAACGTGGCGGCTACGCCGGCATATGGCAGGCGCGGATAAAGTTCGTTGCCCTGGAGGCCGTAGTTGTCTAAGCCCAGCGTGTAGTCCACCCGAAAGCCTTTGAAAGGGAATAATTTCAGGTTGATGTCGCTGATGATGCGGTTGGTGCGCTGGGTAATGTCGAAGGTTTCGATGACCGAAAGGGGGTTGACGCGCACCAGTTCCACCTGCTTGAGCGTGCCGTCGGCATTGCGCTCGGTAATGTCCCACACGTTGTCAATGATGAACATGCAACTGATGGGGTTGAAGAAATTGTTGCCGTTGGGCATGTCGCGGCTGCCGCTGCGGGCATAGCTGAGGCCGGCGCTGAGTGTGGCCCACGAGGTGAGCTCCTGATTGAGGCGCAGGCGCGCAGAGTAACGAGTGAAGTTAGTATTGGGAATGATGCCGTCGTTGTTCGAATAGCCGAAGGAAACGAAGTAATTGCTGCGGTCAGTGCCGCCGCGCACCGAGAGGTGATTATCAGTACCGAAAGCGTTCTGAAAGATGTGATCCTGGTAGTCGTAGCGATTCACGTCATATTGGTTCGTGATGAGGATGCGGTTGGCCGAGCCAACCTTGACGTAGCCAATGTTTTGGTTGATGAGCTGCTGCTCGCTGAGGCCCAGCGTGAGCAGAATGGTCAGGCGGTCCTGGTTGGTCTCCAAGCGGTCATTGCCCTTGACGCCGAAGCGCTTCGGATATTTCGTGACGAACACCCGTTTGCGCAACTGGCTCATGCTGGCCGAAGTGCTGAACTCGATGACTGGCTTACCGGAGCGGCCGCGTTTGGTGAAGATTTGCACCACACCGTTTGAGGCGCGCGAGCCGTACAGGGCCGCTGCAGAGGCACCGTTGAGCACTTCGATACGCTCAATGTCGTTGGGATTGATGTCAATAAGGCGGTTTTGCCCAGCAGCTAAGCCAACCGTCATGGCATCGGCGCTGCGGTTAATGACGTTTTGCGAAGAGTTGTCCACAATGACGCCATCCACGATGTACAGCGGGTCAGAGCTGCCTTTGACGGAGCTGACACCGCGCAGGCGGATGGTGAAACCTCCACCGGGGTCGCCCGAGTTCTGGCTGATTTGCGCCCCCGCTACCTTACCTGCTAAGGCGCCTAACGTATTGTTCGAGCCAGCCTTTTCCAAACTGCGCCCATCCACCACGCCAATGGCGTTGCCCAGTTGCTTACGCGTAGCTGTAGGCGAGTTGCCGGTAACGATCACCTCATCGAGGTTCAGGATGTCGCTGTTGAGGGTGATGTCTTGCGCAACCGGCTGCCCTTGGCGAATCGTTACCGGAATGCGGTAAGTAGTGTAGCCCACATACGAGACCGTCAGGACATACGTGCCTTCGGGTGCTGCTCCCTCCAGCGCGTAAAAACCGCGCAGGTCGGTGGAAGTGCCCACCCGTCGCTCGGCCAGACTGACCACGGCACCCACTAACGGCTCGCCCCGCTCGTCGGTAACCGTGCCTTTGATACTGAAACTGACAGACTGCGCTGCCAGCATTGCGGGCATGAGCCAAAAGAGCATCGCCCGCACACAGAGGTACATGTACTGCTTCATAACGATGATGAGTTTGAGTGATTTTTCAAATTTTGATGTAAATGCCCCGCCGATACAGCACCCAACACACGGCCCAACACACCATCAGAAAGGCCAGGGCAAACAGTAGCGACCCAGCCTTAAACGGCTCTATGGGCACAAAAACAGTCTGGTAAAGCCAGCGATACGCATTCCACTTCTCCTCACCCACTGTCCAGCGAATGTTGAGCAAGGTCTTGACCAACAGACCCGACAGCACGTAGGCAAACAGCGGATTCGCTCCGAAAACCAGAAAAAAACGAATACCACGCCGCCAGCCGAGCACATCAATCACCCACACACTCGCCGCCAGCAACAACATCGAAAGGCCCCCTGTGTAAAGCACAAACGAACTCGTCCACAAGCTCTTATTGATGGGAAAAGCCATATGCCACAGTGCCCCTAACGCCGTCAGCACAGTACCAGTCAGTACCAAAGCCTTTATTGCCTCGATTTTCTCTGCGCCCAATCGCTGCATTACCCGGCCCGAGTGCCAGCCTATCAGGACCGTTACCACAGCCGGCAAGGTGCTGAGCAAACCCTCCGGGTCAAAAGGTATCCCCTTGCCCTTCCACAGGTGCGCCGCTCCCAGCACTGCCAGGTCAATGCGCCGCACTACACTATGCTCCAGCGAAAAAGGATCAACTCCGGCAGCAGCGCCCCACACCAAAAGGCCCCAATAGCCCAAAAGAGTCCCCAACGCAGCCCAGAACACCCCGCGCGGCGGCAAGTAGAGCACCAGCAACGCCGCCGGCCCATAGCACAACCCGATGCGCTGAAGCACGCCCAACACGCGCAACTCCGACAGGCTCTTGTTCCAAAACGGATACCAGGCCAACAACAAACCCAACATATACAACAGCACCGAGCGCCGCAGCGCCTTCCGCAACAGAAATGCCCGACCAGCTGGGCTATGCTTAGAAAACGAAAACTGCATCGAGACGCCCACAATGAACAAAAACGAAGGGAACACCAGATCGGTCGGCGTGCATCCGTGCCAGTCGGCATGTAACAACGGCCCATAAACATGCTCCCACGTGCCCGGTGTGTTGACCACCAACATGAAAGCAATCGTAAGGCCCCGATAAAAATCTACCGACAGGTAGCGCATAGCCCATAAGTACTTTAGCCCGGTAAACGGATAAAGGCGAAAACAAAGCGCCCCCCACACAAAAAAGGATTACTGCAAACCATTTCCCAGCTTTTTAGTGGCTAAACCAATTCGTTTAGTTTAAAATTTTGAAAAGACCCTCACTTCTTGAGGTCATCAAAACCTTTTTTGATTTTTTTAAAATCCATTGAATCGGCCACAAAATTTAGATGACCAAGCAAATGTAAAAACATCTCCCAAGTGCGTATCCTTTTGCGGGCTCAAAAAATATCTTCGACCTCCCGCTTCTCCTGTGCTGCGGCCCAAAACCACAGCGAGTAAAACAGGCTCCAGGCCACCCCGACAGAGGTTTCGATGGTGTACTCGACCATACAGGAGGCCAGCAGCATGACTTGAAAGATGCCAAACAGCCGGCAGCGCCGCTGGCAGCTGAACAACAGCCCACTCCAGGCCAGCAAACTCCCCAGCAGCCCTAGCAGCCCTGTGCCAGCCATCAGATAGATAAACTGATTGTGCGGCAGCTTAAATGTTTGGACGTGCTCCGGAAAATGCTTCTCTACCGTGCGCTTCATTTCTGCAGGCAGGTCGCCTGTGCCTACGCCCAACCACGGATTGGCCCGCCACAGCATCCAGCCCGCCTCAAGCGAAACCCAACGTTCCGAGTCGGAGTAGTTCGCACCATCCTCGTGCCGGTAGTGCTCCCAATCGTGTGCAGTGTACCCCCATTTCTCCTGCATGCTGGGAAAAGCGAAAAAGAATAGCCCGGCCAATAAGACGATACCCACTACTGCGGCCAGCGCCACGCTCCAACGGCGCGTGCTCCAGGCCCAGCGCGCCAGCGCAAACAGGATGCCGGCATAGAGCACCGCTAGGCCGCTGCGCACCGACAGGAAATGGATGAAACCCACCAAAAAAACAAAGGCTATGGCTAAAAGCAGTCGCTCCCAAGCAAAACGCAATACCAAGCCGCGCGCCCACAACCAGGCGCCTGACAGAATGGCCGTTGCCACCATCAGGCTGAAGCGAATGTGATTGCGTGGCACCGGTATGGGCTTACCGTGCTCCATAGCGTCCAGAATTTGCTCCTCATGCAGCGCATAGTTAAAGCAAACGCCGATGCCCAGTAGTGTCATCGTCCAGATTAGCAGATACAGTACCACATCGTATTGCCGTTGGCTCAGCATCGGCAGATTGGCAAAGGTCCAGGGCAACACCACAAACGGTACCCGCACCCGCACGCGCTCTAGCCAGAACGCCTGATCCTCCGACCATAGGCCACTGACAAAAGGTATCAGCAGCAGCAAGCCCAACATCACCAATGCTCTGCACTTAAAGAACGCCCGAAAAGAGTCCACCAACGACCGCCCCACTAACGACAGACCCCGAAGAGACGCATCGGCAGCAGCAGTTAGCCGGCCCCGATGCCATAAAGCGCTGAAAACCAGCCCCCAAATGCCCAGCGACAGTAAAAAGGGCGACGTCGGCATACTGACCACTACCACGCACGCCGAAAACACAGCCAGGCGCGCAGGTGTAAGACGCCCTCGAAAGCGCGAGAAATAAGCAAACATACGCAACGGGTTTTGTGCTCCAAAGGTACGGGCGCGGCATTCACTTCGCCTCCAAGCCGGCGCTCAGCCCGAAGAGCGCAAAATCGTATTTGGCCGGATCATCCGAGTCAAAAGCCCGCAATACTTCCGTCAGTTCCAACACAGCCCGCCAGTCCGTCTGGCGGCGTTGCAATAGCCCCAGTTGGCGCGCCACGCGGTCCACGTGCACATCTAAGGGCAACAGCAGCTGCGCAGGCCGGATCCGGCGCCAGAGGCCGAAGTCCACGCCTGCCAAGTCTCGGCGCACCATCCAGCGCAGAAACATATTGAGGCGCTTACAGGTAGAACCGCGCTCAGGCGTGGGAATGTGCTTGCGCGTGCGCTCCGGTGCCCAGGCGTGGTCGAAGAAGTCGCGGTGAAACCCTACCAGCGCGCGCTCAACAGTGGCGTCGCCAGGCAGCAAATGCCGGGCAAAAGCCGTTTCCAAAGACGTATGCTGGCGGTAATAATTTTGAAAAAACTCCAGAAAGTAGAGGGCGTCGGTGGGCTGAAAGGTGCGGTGATAAAAGCGCGCAAATCGCTCTCGGTCTGCCTCGCGGTGCTTCAAAGCGAATTCATAGGGTGCCCAGTCCATCAGCTCCATAGCGCGCAGTGCACTCTGAATAATGGCTTTGCGCTGGCCCCAGGCCAGTACGGCCGCCCAAAAGCCGGCAATTTCCCGGTCTTGCAAGTGCTCAAAGCGGTGCGGCACACTAATGGGGTCGCTCTCGATAAAAGCCACCGTGTTATAGCGCCGAACAGCTTGTTCTAGAAAATCGCGCAGGGCCTCCATGTCAGGCGCAAACTTATGCCCAAACCCGGCATAATAAATGAGGCAGCCTCGGCTTTAAACAAATGGGCCAATCATCGCTTCCACACACGTGCCGACAGCCGCCAGAGGCCGCCCTTATACGGCGAGGAACGCTATGTGTGCCAAAATGCTGCCTTTTTGGCGGATAAATGGCGCAATTCCTGCCAGATAAGCCGATTTTTACTTCTGGCAAGCGTTTTGAAAAAAA
>FQKF010013610.1_pt1 | contig 26637 bp, 17 predicted proteins | sample 1504521 | NCBI WGS metagenome assembly FQKF01 (sample SAMEA4475357, study PRJEB15587) | soil metagenome | biome: Soil; feature: Field | place: India | collected 2015-03-11 | depth 0 m
GACCCACCGATCATGTCCCTCGCCTGGGTCTGGTTGAGATAGCCCAGAATACTCATCTGCTCATTCCAGTCAGCATCGAGTTGCATTCGTCCCTGCTGCATGAGGACGTTGGTGTAGCGTTTCTCGGGACGGAAGGTGAAGCGGGTGAAATCGCCCTTCATAGTGGACTCCTGGGGGTGGGTGAGGGGGATGAGAATCCCAAATTCGCAGGTTAAACGGTCACGTCGGCCTCAGGTGACATAGATCAGGTCGGGGGTGATGCCGAAGCGGAGATATTCGTTGAGGCTGGCCTTGAGGTTGTCTTCTCGTTGGGGAAACTTGAGGGAATTGAAGACTCCCATTTCTGAGCCGTTTTCGGCTCCAGTGCGGACTGTGGTAACGGTGGCGCTGCTGAGTTGGGCATAGCCCGGTTGCCCATAGCGCTCGTCGGTGAAGCGGGGCTGCATCTGGTTGAGCAGGAGCAGCATATCATCCACTCGGTTGAGGCCGGTGTTGAGCGTAGCCCAGGTCTTGCCGCTGTTCTGACTGATGAACAAGCTACCGATGCGGGTGCCCGCAAGCAGGGAAGCCTTGCCGTTGACAGGACTGCTTAGCACCAGACAGGTGATATCCGTTTGGGTGAGGCCACTGCCTGCAACCTGCCAGGAGCAGCCATTGCTGCTGGAACGGAAGATACTGCCACCAGTGCTGCCCACATACAGGGTGGTGCGTTGGTAGGGAGTGTTGGGGGGGAGGTCGGGGTCGAAGGGTTGATCGATGCGGAGTTCGTCAGCAGTGGAAATCGTCATAATGCGGCGGGTCTGTCCGGCGGCGGTGAGGCTGTCTCCCGGAGCAAATTCCCGTTGGAAGTCGGTACTGTTCCCTCTGACGCTGGTGTAGTCACTGGCGATCGCCCCTTTCCCTGGCACTGTTTCCCCCACGATTGCTGTGGTGTTGGGGTTCGTCAACCCGGCACGGGCAGGTTCCCAGCGCAGTCCCCCGTCTGTCGAACGAAACACTCCACCCCCCAGCGTGGCCGCAAACAGGTGTCTAGTGGTTGCACTCAAGCATAGTCCAGTGATGTAGGGATGGGTCAGCCCCGTCTGGCAGATGTTGACATCGCTAGGGTCGCCCCCTCTCCAGGTGTTGCCATTGTCGCTAGAGCGGAACACACCCCCACCCCACGTGCCAACGAAGCAGTCCCCGCTGTGGGGATCGGTAGCGATCGCCCGCACATCGCGATTGGTCAGTCCCTCGTTCATGGCCTGCCAGGTCTGTCCTCCGTTGCTGGAACGGAACACCCCATTCCCAGCAGTGCCCATCCACAAAACAGAGGTCTGGAAGGGAGTAGGGGTTGTGATGTCGGGGGAGAAAGGTTCGGCAACGGTGAGACTGCCATTGTCGGGCGCAATTGCAGTGATGCGGCGGGTCTGTCCGGCAATTGTCAGACATTCACCCACTGCGAGTTCCACCGCAAAGAGGGTGCCTTGTCCGGTGACGGTGGTGCCCTTGGTGGTGGCCCTGCCTGTACCGAGGCGCTGTTGCAGGGCTAGGGCGGTGATGTCGGTGTTGCGGCGGTTCTCACTGTTGGGGATGCGCGGCTGTGGAACGGGTTCCCAACAGGTGCGCCGGATGCGGAAGGCGGTGGCGATCGCGTCTTGGTCAAAGGCGGGGCTGACCTGAAGCAGGTTATCGGCAGTGATGGCAATGACCGTGCGAGACTGACCGGCCAGCAGGATTTCGTCACCAGGGCTGAGTTGTTGCAAGAAGCGGGTGTTGCACCCCGTCAGCGTGGTGCGATCGCGGCTGGTGCTGAGGCGTCCCTGCCCTGGGGTCGTTTGGGTATTGTGCAGGAGCAGGAACTCCTTGCCGGCAAAGCTTTGGGCAAAGGGGGCGTTGACCTCTAGCTCAAGGCCAGAACGGACTTGCGTAATGGTGCGGCGATCGCCCTCCACAATCAGCGTTTTTCCCACGTCCGCTGGCGTAAATTTGGTGCCACAGCCCACGACAATCGCCCCGCCAGCCGTAGGTTGTGTCGTACTCACCTGCCCGCTGCCTTCCATGAGGAGATGGGTGACGCGGTAGAGGGCGCCGCCCGTGGTGCCTGCCAACACTGCCACGGTCTGAAACGCGCTCTGGGGGGGCAGGTCGGTCAAGGGCTGGTCGAGTTGCAGTTGAGTGTTAGAGGGAATGGCCTGAATAGTGCGCACTTGCCCCTGAACGGCGATCGCATCCCCCACCTGCAATTCCTCCAGAAACCGAGTGTGCGTGCCGTTGATGGTGCCGATGGGATCACTAGCGGCAGCAGGCGAAATTGTCCCCATTCCCGGCAGGCTAAAGGCCAGTAACGCTGTGACAGCAGCATTGGGCAGGCCCGTCGGCACGGGCGCCCAAGTTTGACTAGCGGCAATCAACCGATGACTGCCCTGGCCCGCGGTGCCTACCCAGGTTTGCTGAGTGATGGGGTTGCTGGTGAGGCTAGTGATGGCGACGGGCAGGGTGCCGATCTGCTCGATCAGGGTGAGGTCGGGCTGGCAGCGGTAGCGAGGAGGCGTGCGCGATCCCTGTGGGACAAAACAGAAACGCAAACAGCCTATCTGCTGCCGTTGGGTGGTCACCTTGTCGGTAAATAAACTGTTGCTGGCTTCCAGGGTGCGGACGAGGCTGGCCCCGAGGATGGTGCTGGTGGTGATGTCTGCGTCGGTGCCAGGAGCAGTGAGAGCGGGGGGAATGGGCAAGGAGGATGAGGGGGGTAGGGGGGAGTCGAGGATGGAGTCTGTGAGGCTGAGGTGGGGGACAGAGTCGGCTAGGGCGATCGCGCCGCTAATGCTGCGAACGAGGGAGAGATGCAGGCGAGAGTTATCTGCCCCTAGGTCAATCACGGGGGGATCGGGGTAGCAGCGGGGATCGAGAGGTGCATCATCTTCGTCTTCGTCAGTCGGTAAGGGGGGTGGCGGTGCCCAGCGGGACAGAAAGCGGTGCAGGCCCTCCAGCAGGGTGGAGCACTGCTCGCCCCAGATCTCAGTGATGCGTCCAAGCCGCACTTGGAGCGGCAGGTTGTTGGCCGTGAGGCCGACCCGTAACATCCGTTGCAACAACGTCAGGCTGTACATCAACAGGGCTAAGAAGGTAACGTCGTCGGGTTGGGCATTGGTGATGGGAAGTTCCGCCCGTTCAACGCGCAGTGTGTGACCAGGGACGAGGGTGCTGTGGGCGATCGCCAATCGTTGCAAGTTGCCGGGACGCACCGTCAGATTGCCCTCCAGCAAAAGGCCCTCCAGCGTGAACTCGCCGCCATCCTCAGTGGCAGGGGAGGCGGTGCCGCGCAGGGTGAGGTGGCCCAGCAGGTGGGGGCGATCGCCATCGGCAGCCACCAAGTACAGGGGCTGCGCTGCCGGAATGCGGAGGAATAGATCGCCGCTGTAGGTCTGATTGCTCTGGAGTTCGATCAGGCCACCTGCTGCATCGCGAATCATACCCAGCGTGGGAGGCTGCTCTCCCTGAGCGGGTTGTAAAAAAAGGAAGAATACCTGGTTACGGTCAGCCGCTAGTGAGAGGGTGCCGCCACTAGGGAGGGCGATCGCTTCCCCTCTGGCATTAACCGCCAGACCGGGGGAAACCGTTATTAACGCCTCTTGCTGGTTGACTGCCACCGCCAGACCGCTCAACACACCGGGCTGAAACCCTTGACGGACAGCGTTATCCAGCCGCTGCACCTGACCACTACTGTTGAGTTCTAAGCGTGCCAGCACAAAGTAGGGGCGATCGGGAGATGCCGTCGCAGGGAGCACGTCAATGTGGAGGCAGGTGGGGTCATGCTCGGCAGGACTCAGGATCAGCATCACTGCCTGACTCCGATAGCGGCCCAGGTAAATGCGGCGGGAATGCCCTAGCGTCAGCAGGTTGCCGCTGGCATCAATGCCGCTGCCAGCGGTGACTTGAGCCTCCAAATCACCACACTCTGCGAAGACGTTTAGCCCTGAAACAATGCCGGGATGGAAGGGGGGGAAAAGGCGCAATCGGGACGGGGAGGGCAGGGGGGAAGTGGCGTCTGTGGTGAAGCCGCTGCCTGCGAGGATGGAGATTGAGCCATCGTTGCGACAGGCAACGTAACTAAGGGGAATGCTGATAAGGTCGTAGCAGGCTTGCCAGTGGCGGGCAAACTGATTCCACTCGCGGATGGCCTGCGGCAGGGAGGGAGAGGCGTGGGGTGACCTGACTTTCCAGACGAGGTAGGTGCTGGCATCGAGGCTTTCTAGGACGGTGTTGCCAGTGCGACTGTAGGGGCCACCGCCCACATCGTCGCTGAAGCCGTAGGAGTAGTTAACTGTTACGTTTTGAGGTGGGTCTTCCGTCAGCACAGCCATGCGCCCTCGCTGCAAGTCCAGCGCTACTTTGGCCTGAGAGTCGTGATCCTTGGTCTGCCAGTCTGCCAGGTCTGCTAGGTGAATTTCGGCCCGCTTCAAGGGGGTGCCATCAAAGTAAATTTGGACGGGACGATCGGCTTCCTCCACAGCCTCTGACTCCCACAGGGAGGGACTGAGTTCTCCAGGGATGTGGACTTCCTGCGCCAGTTCGGTGATATCCGTCTCGGTCTGGGGGTTGTTGAACAGGGGCGCGTCGTAGCCCAGTGGGTTGAGGGTGAAATAGCGTCCTTGGGGTGCGGCACTGAGGCCGGGGACGGCCCTGGGAGTGCCGCGTTCGATGGCATAGCTCTGCAGTCGCCACAGGTAAAGCGCCACGCCGTTGGGTGTGTAGGAGCCGCGTTGCTGGGGATTGCTGCGGATTTCGGGGGTAAAGGCCCCTGTGGTGCGGAAGGGAATGGGGATGGTGTTCTGCTGGGACTGTTGTCGCAGATTGACCGTGCTGCTCTGGGGACGCAGGTGGCTGAGGTGTTGGGTGGTGGCGACAAAGGACTGGGCTTCGACGGCTCGCACCCCCCAGCCGGTAATGTCCCGGCCAATCTGTTCCAAAATGGCGGTGCTGCCCTTGCGCTGACGGTAGGCCAGGGTGTTGGCGACGTAGGTGCGGCGCTCCTGGCGATCGCGGTGAGCTGTCGCTTCGTTCAGGTCGCTCACTGCCAGCAGATCCCCGATGTAGGGCACTACCCAGCCATCGCAGGTCTCGATGAACCAGTTGTCGTATAGGTGCTCAATGTCGGCTTCCAGCAGTCGCAATTCCTGCTGGAGAATTTCCAGGAAGGCGCGTAACTGGCCGTCCTGCTCAGCATCGCGGATGCGGTAGATGGCGGGTAGCAGCTCGTACAGGGTGATCTGGCTCATAGACTGACCTCCGCCCTCAGGCCAATGCCTGCCGGGTTGATGAGAAGTAACTGGGCCGGCAGGATCTGTCGTTTGTCCACATCCCACCGGGCGGTCTGGGCCGGCAGCACAGCCTCTAGGCTGCGGGCGCGATCGCGGCGATACAGGGCATCTAAATCCACCGCCACCACGCCAGCCACTGCCTGCATCAGGGCGATCGCCTCAGCAGAGGTGACCGCCTGCCCAAAGTGGCGCTGCTCAAAGGCAAACCTTGTGGTCAGCACTGCTTGGACCTGGGCCAGCACAGGTTCTGGCCGGTAGCGCGGGTCGATGAGCAAGCGTGCTTCCAGGTTAAACAGCAGGCGTTCGTAGGAATCCACTTGCACCTGCTGGATGGGGTCGTGAGCCTGGGCGATCGCCTGCACCAGGTTGGTGTATAGCACCGAGTCTGCTGGAACAACGCCCCCAGTGCTGGCCGCTACCGTAATGTGGACTGTCTGTACGCCGCCTGCTGACACCACCGTTGCCCTGGCTTTACCGATGCCAGAGAAGGCGCGGGTAAAATCTTCGTAGTCTTGCAGGGAGACGATTCTGCCCAGCGTCCGCACCGTCAGGGGGGCACTGGTGCGAGCTTCGGTGATGCTTTCGGGGTCGGCAGCGCCACTGGTGGGGCGGGGATTGTTGACCTCTGAGATACCGAGGGGACGCACTCGCAACAGACTGAGGCGATCGCCCCCCATCAGTCCCGCCAGCCCCATGCCGCTGCGATAGGTGGCCCGCACGTTTTCCAGACCCGTCGGCAGGCGCATCCCGCTCACCCCATCCCCGAAGATCACCGTCACTGTGCCATCCTGGGCACGACGGGTGATGTAGACCTGCTCGTCGGGGCCGTGGCCAAACAGTGAGTCCACCTCCTGCCACTGCACTTCGTTGACGCGCACCTCTAGCGTACTGATAGTGCCTTTGGGGGTGGTCGCTGCAACGTAGGTGAGGGGCTTTTTCCGCAGGACAAACGCCTGGTTGGGCTGGCTGCTGTCGCCGCTGCCCAGCACTTCGTCCGGCACCGTTTCGCCGTGGGTGGCCGGGACAATATTGGCGAAAATGCTCACCGTTGCTGGATCGTAGCTGTTTTGCAAGGGAGCCTCTAGCGTCAGGATGGGCACCTGTTGGTCGATGGGAGGCAGCAGAATGGTGGCAGGTTCGCTGATGCTGGGGTCTTCAGCGATCGCCGCTTCTAGCACCACGTCCTGGGGTGTAGGGGTCAGCACCACCCCGACAAAACCGTCCCGGTCTTGCAAGCGCCAGCGTTGCTCCAGCGCTAGTTGGGGGTCGGGGTGACGAGGCAGGAGTGGCTGCGGGGGGGCCATCACAAACAGGCGATCGCCCGCCCGAATGGGAGCCGTCAGCAGCGCATCCTCCGAAATCAAAATGCCGATCCCCGCCGCCACCAAGCTACCCACAAATGGGATGATGGCGCGAAAATCGGTGTTCACCAGTCCTAGGGGGTTCAGTTGGGAGTCGAGGCTGGTGAGTCCCTGGTTAAAGGCGGCCCAGCGATCGCCCTGGTCAAGTGAGCGGAAGATCCCGGCTGTCTCGGTGCCAGCGTAAACTTGCAGGGTTCTGGGTTCCAAAACCAGACAGCGGATCGTCAGGTCGAGTGGTTGCACTGAGGCCGGTTTCCAGAGGGAACGGGTATTTTCAGCGTCGCGATCGGGCAACAGGACGAAAATGCCACTCCCTGCAGTGCCCGCCAGCACACGCAGAATTTGGAACGGCGTGGGCGACTGTGCCAGTTCTAGGGGATTGGGAGCAGGGGGCAGAATCGCAGCATTCAACGCATCACTACCGTCATCCTGCACGTCAACGTCTTCTGGGACAGAACGGACTGGCTCAGGGCTGATTGCGTGATTGATCTGCAGAACGGTGTCGGAGACGATCGCCGTTACCTGACGAGTCACCCCTGCAATAATCAGGTCATCCCCAACGGCGAGTTCTTCTGTGAAGCGGGTGTTTTCCCCCAGAACCGTGGTGTTGGTGGCAATCACCGTGCCAGTCCCCGGACGGTGATAGGCAACCAGAGCCGTCACGTTGGGGTTGGTGAGTCCTCGGTTCAGGGGTTGCCAGCTCACCCCCCCATCGGTGGAACGGAACACCCCCCGATCGACGGTGCCCGCAAAGAGCGTCTGAGTCAGAACTGGCGATCGCACCCGGGCCAAGGTCTGCACATCTAGGGTTTCCAGCCCCGCCTGACTCCAGAGGTTGCCGCCATCGCGCGATCGCACAATCCCGCCGTTGCAGGTGGCGGCCAGCAGTTCTGTAGGCAGTGGCAGGAGCGATCGCACGTCCCGCGCCACTAAATTCCGGCTAGCATCCTGCCAGGTCTGACCATCCTCACTGCGGAAAATCCCATCAGGGGTAGCTGCAAACAGGTGTCCGGCCTGCACCGCCAAGGACTGAATGGAGCGGTTGGGGAGGCCATCGTTGATCGGTTCCCACACCTCCAAATTGGCCTGCTGCTTCAAGCGAAACACGCCCCCTCCAGCAGTCCCCGCAATCAACTGAGAACGATATACCGCGAGACAGGTGACCCCGGTGTGGGTGAGTCCGGCAGTGATATCCCTTGTCCCGCCACTGCTGGTGATGGGACTGGGGAAACGGTGCCACCGGTTTGGGTTCTGGGCATCATTCGGGTCATTTTGCAGACGCATGACGCCACCCACATGCTGTACCACTGCCCGGATGCGCTGACCACTGACGATCACCTGTTGCTTGGGCAGCAGTTCAGGCACGTATTCACTTAGAAAGACCTGGTTGCGGGTGATGGGGTCGAAGAAGATATTGGCCTGTTGCGGGGCGATCGCCAGTGGGTCGGGGGCCAGTTCCAGAGATTCACTCTGCACCAGGAGGACTGTTTCACGCCGACGATAGTTTTCTGGGACAATGGCTTCTCTAAGTTGCAAGCGAGACACTTCACCCGTCAGCCCAAAATCGTTCACCTGGACGTTCTCAATAGTGTTAACTTGACGCACTTGATGATGCACTCCATCCATCAACACTATCCAACTTTCGGGCAAGATTTTGGAATATTTATTATCTAACTCTAGATTTACTGGATCAATCTTAAAATTGAACCATTCTTCGTCTTCCAGGATGGGTGGAGGCGACCCTGGATGAATACCAACTGCTGTTGCAGGAACTGCTTTAAACGAAACAAACTGAGTTCCTACCAGCATCTTTGTATGATCGTTGGATAGCCCAAAGGAAAGTCCTCCCCAGGGAATAATTTTCTGTATATTCTGCTGTGTTGTATCCTCATACCGAAAAATTCCCTCATTTGTGGCTGCAAAAATATATTGTGGTGTATCTGTTCGATTCATCGTAACAATCGAGCGAATCACCCCTGTCAGAGCTGGGTCTGTGGTGTGAGCTGCCCAGGTTAGCGTAGGCGCACTCAGATCACAAACGTAAATTCCTCGTTGGGTGGCAGCAAACAATTTGTTGGAGACGATCGCCAGCGCATTGACTCGCTTATCCTCAGGTAGTAATTCATTCGAGACTGCAAACCAGGCTTGCCCTCCATCATCGGAGCGAAAGACCCCTTGGTCGGTTGCCGCAAACAATCGATTGCCGGTGAGATTTCTCAGCAGACCACGCACGACTTGATTAGTGAAGCCTCGCCGACTCCAGTTCTGCCCTTGGTCAGCCGTAAAGAACAGTCCATCATCCGTTCCAGCAAACAATAATGGTGTGTTGATCGCAAAGTCAAAGGGCAACGTACTGCTGACCGTTAGGGGTTGCGTTGAAGTTAGCGTAATAGGCGGATTAACCGTGATGCGGGCGGTATATTGAGAGGCTGCAATACCGATAATTGTGCGTGACACTCCGGCAATTCTGACCGATTGATTAACCGCAAACCGGGGTAGCACCGTATTGGCCCGAATCGTAATCTGGTTGCTTGAGGCTGCAGCCGTTGCGGTTAATCGATTGCCTGTGTCGAACGTGAACCCCTCTGGCCCAAAGGCGGGGGCAACTGTGAGCCGCACCTCAGAGGTGAATTCGACATTCGTAATGGTTGTAACGGTGGTTGTTTGACCACCCGCCGTCAAAAAGGAACCAATCACCAGGATATCTGGAGGAAATCCTGTCCCTGAGATCTCAATTCTCCCATCGGCTAACAGGTTACCTGTCCCTAGGGACGTTAAGGGAGGAGCCGTTGAAAATGAGACCTGTAGGAGCGATCGCACCACCGTGTTGGGAATGCCTGTGTTGACGGTACGGACATTGCTTGTTCCCTGGTTTTCGACCCGCACTGTGCCCAGGTGGAGTGGTGTCCAACTTTCCCCGTCATCTTTGCTGCGAAAGACGCCGCCGTCCGCTGTGCCCACAAATAGATGTCCGCTGGTTGGCGCAACATAAACCGTCTGAATATTGAGATTAGTTAGGCCCGCATTCACTGCTTGCCAACTCGTCCCAGCATCTTTAGAGCGAAACACGCCGTTGTTAAACCCAGCGAAGTAGTAACCAGAAGGGGCGATCGCCACACAGCGCACATCCGCACTAGGGAGGCCGGCATTCATCGATTGCAAGCTGGCACCATCATCCCCGGTAAACAATACTCCCCCTTGGGTGATCTGCCGGTTCTCAGCAGCGGCTTCCTGCTTCAGAGTGTCGGGCACATCCTGCCAGCGGGGGGCATTGAAGCCAAAAACCCGCGCCTGTTGACGGAAGGCCAGCAGGGTTGGTTTTTGGGGCAGATTGATCAGGGGAGTCAGGGGTTTCCAGGTGATGCGGGTGTGGTCAGCGGGGACCACAATCTCCAGGCTCTCGACCGTCAGCAGGGTGCGTTTCTCAATCTCCTGGCCATCACCATCCAGCAGCAGCAGCGTATCACCCACCTGCAATCGGGTATTCACCCCTTGCAACAAGAGTTCGCGGTGTTTGGGGTGAATCAACTGCGGGCGGGTGGGGCGTGGCTTCAGGGCGTTCCATTCCAGTCGGGCGATAAAGTCGGTGCTGGTCTCAAAGGTCTGGGGCAGTTCTTCCTTCTCGGGGATGCTCAGCACCGCCGTGCCCTTGGGGATGTTGACCCGCGTCGGGGAACCGGGAGCGTCATCCACCGTGAAGGCCAGCAGGGTACTGGCAGCGACTCCGGGGTTGAGTTCATAGCCCACCATGCGAGCTAGTTCCAGCACTGACCGCAACTCGGTGGCCGTGTTCAAAAAGCCTTCGTTGGCGATCCGTTCCTGATAAAACGTGAGCACATCCGCCAGCACGGCAACGCTGTCCAGCAGGGCGATCGCTGGGTCATTCCGGTCGCGGGTGGTGAGTTGGCGCAGCGTCACACCTTGGGGGTGGTTGGGGCTGGGAAAGGACTGCACTAGCCGCCGCAGCAACCGTTTGCGGATGCTGTTGAAATCGCCCAAGCGGTAGGCCAGCACCGGCAGACCGGGGCGGTTGTAGTAGGGCTTCGGCGGGGGAATCTCAGTCATCGTCCGCCCTCCAGGTTAAACGTAATGCGGCCCTTTTCAGGGGCGCTGGGGTCGTTGTCGAGTTGGGCAATTTCCAACCGTCCGAAGCTGATCTGGCCGCGTTCCAGCGCCTCGTTGCTATCTAGCCCTAGTCGCTGAAAGCGCGTCACCACAACGGATTCCACACCAACCACCTGCATAGCAGTGGCGATCGCCCGACTCAGGTAAAGGGGTTGCCCAAAACTGAAATTGTTGGGATGAAAGAAGCCCAGTTGCCCATTCTCTAAAACACCCTTGCTGAAGCTCTTCACCAGGGCATCCCTGACCTGAGCGCGGAAGTAATCGGGCAACACCTGCACCTGAAAGGCTAGGTCCAGCGGCACAAAGCGGGGACTTTCGATCTCCAGATCGTGGCCAGTGAGGCGAAATCGTTCCAGGAAGGCGCGTAACTCCCGCTTGAAGGCAGCATCAACGGGTAGACCGTCCTGCCGGTCTACTGTAATGAAAATGGTGTACCAGCTTCCTGTCCAGCGGCGCGTTGCCAGGGCTTTGGCCACCCCAGGAAAGCGCTGGGCAATGTCGGCGTAGTCGGCTTCGGTGACAGCCCGCTGTAGGGTTTTGAATTGCTGGGGGGCATACAACCGCACTTGGTCTAGTGGCTCAGGGTCAAGCCCACCCACAGCCGGGAGGGGATTGGCGATCGCACTGGGCCCGCTGAGGGCGTTGCGGAGGGTGGCGGCTAGGGTGGGGTCGGCTGTGTAGGCGTGGGCGATCGCCCCAGCTCCCACATTCCCAGCGGTGCCGTTGCCGACACGGTAGATTGCAGTGAACTGGTGGCCCGGCGTGGGTCTCCGTCCCTGCTCTCCATCGCCAAACCGTAGCATCACCCGTCCATCCTCCTGCGGCTCCACTACAAACTCGCGGGCAAAGCGACTGCTGTTCAACAGGTCTTTCTGGGGCTGCCAACGATGCGGTGGCAGGTTGGGGTCATTGCCCTGTTCCTCTAAGAGAATGGCCGGTTGAACCAGCAGCGAATTCATAGGATCCATGGGACTGGATGGCTCTAGTAACGCTTTAGCAGCGGCAAGGGTGGCATCAAACACCACAAATTTGCCCTGCGCTGTGCGGATCTTGCCCTGCTGAGTCAGTGGTCCCTCCGGTAAGCGGGGCCGGAATCGTTCGCCCACGGCTACTGTCCCTAAGTGCTGTTGCTCGGCAGCAACGATGGTGCGTCCGTGGTCAGCCAGAAGGATATTGCCCCGCGCTACGCTGAAATCGCTGAGGGGGCGATCGCCAATTCGCTTGGCAATCACCAGCGGGAAGGGGAGGGCATCGTCTGGGTGCCACTGGATTTCGAGAATTTGCAGACCAAACAATGGGTCTTCCGTGGCGTTGACCTGCGTCAGGCGCACCAAGTGACGGTGGTTGCGATCGGCATCCAGGGGGTCGCCGCTGTCAGATCCCTTAACCTCCTCTAGCAGCAATACTATCCCCGGCTTCAGCAGCGAGGCCAGGGTGCCGTGGCGGTCGTCTAGGGTGGCGGCGGTGGTGCCGGCGGGCAGAGTGCAGGTGGCATCGCCCCAGGTGTAGAACCGCATCTCGTTGCAGGCAGGGAAGAAACGAGCAGCATGCAGCGGCTCAAACACAGGGAGATGGGTGGCGATCGCCGCTGCGTAGTCCTTTGGGGACAGCAGGGCAGGCAGTCCCGGCAGGCGGGTCAGGAACTGGATACCAGGGTTACCGGGAGTCGGTTGCGGCAGTGAAACGGCTTCACTCACCTGAAAACTCAGCCACACACGGGCATTGCGGCCATCGTTTAGGGTGTAATTCAACAATCGCGCATGACGACGCACAGAGGAACGCCGCCGCGCTGTTCCCAGATAGGCCTCTGTGGCCACTGCGTCCTGAAAGTAGCTGAGGTGGTCAGCAACGTAGGCCACCAGTTCCACCAGCAGGTTCCCCACATCAGCAGGGCTGCGTTCTGTCCAGGCGGGCATGGTGACGGCCAGCCGATCCAGCATCAGTTGTCGAAAGCTGGCGAAATCTTTGGCAAGATAGTCGATCGCCGGTGGAGCAGTTCCCGGCTCAGAGGTCGCCGTCGTAGCCTCACAGTCCACTTCGCTGGTCTCATGGCTGCGAAAGGTAAATTCCACCTGCGACAGTTGGTGGTCAAACCCTGGCGGCGGTTGATCTGGATTATCCTTGTCGATGGGAGAGCGCACCAGCCGCAGCAAGTAGGGCATTGCCTGACCGGGGCGATCGAGCGTTAGGGTGAGGCGGTTGCCCCAGACGCTCACACTTTCGACCTCAACGGTCATGGGACTGACAACGGGCCTGCTGGCCGTTGGGACTGGCGCAATTCGCAGGTTTTCAGCACTCAGCAGCGGTTCTTCGGGATTTTGTCGAAGCGGGTGGATAAAGTAGACCAGCAGAGTCTTGGGGTCTGCGGCAACCTCCAGGTAATCGATTCCATTCAGGCGGGGGAGGCCGTCCTGATCGCGGTAGTTTTGCACAGCCACACGGCGGCGCTCATTGGTGCAATGATGCTGAGTGCTAGACATTTTGTGAGAGCTCCACCACCTGTCGTTGCTGGGTGCGTTTGACGATGTATTGGATGGTGATGGTGAGGCGAGACTCTTCACTTTCGACCTCCACCCCCTCGACGACCATCAATTCACCTAACCATTGCTCTAACGCTCCGGTAATTAAGAATTGAGTGGCTGCAGCCAGTTCTTCACGATTGGGTGCAAAGATGAGTTGCTGTACGCCGCTGCCAAAATCGGGGCGGTTCACTCGTTCGCCGGGAATGGTGAAAATCACCTGTTCAATCATCTGCCGAATGTGCAATTCATCACTGGCATCGGCAGTCCGTCCCCGGCCATCGACCCGAAATGGGTATCCCACCTGCATAGTCACATCCCCTTTACTCGCGGTTGAGCCAGTATCACGGTCAACGGTGTCCCCGTGGGCACACAAATGGCTTTACTGTCTTGCAGCAGGACGGGCAGCCCCATGACTTTCACCCGCAACGCCGCAACGATCCAGGGGGCACTGACGCAGGGACCAACATTGGCCGGGGGCGGAGGGTTGGCGCACCCCGCAATGACGAAGGGTGGCCCCTGCGTGACGACGGGCACCCCCATGACGCGCACCCGTGGATTGGGCAGAGTGGGCTTGGCCTGTCCTCCGTGGGCACAAATCACAGTCGATGTGGCGTTGAGTAGAAAACCTGGCATGGCGATCGCTCTCTCAGTGTGGTTTGGTTCCTCAATCTGAATCCCCCTGCTCTAAATCACCTCCAGGGCACCGTTGTTGACATTCACCGAAATGGGAGAAAGTATAATGCTGGCAGCCGTATTGCTGATATCCACCGTTGCCGGAGTCACCTTCAGATTGGCAACGGCAGCCCCTAACTCCACCCCACTCGCAGCAATCTTGACTGTGGCAGGGGGATACGTAATTTCAGTGCCACTCGTCGTTGCCAGCTTGAGGCTGGCTGGCAGTGCTTCCAGACTAATGCCAGTGAGCATGAGCTGGACAGAAACTGCCCCTTCTTGCAGTTCAATGTCTTGGAGTCGGAGTGTCACCCTGGAGGTCTCACCAATCTTGAGTTCAATCTCTGTTGGGGTCATCTTCACGGAGGTCAGTTCACCAATTTTGAGTTGAATCCCCGTACTGTCAAACACCATTTTTTGCGGCAGGCCAGCGATCGCCGGAGCAGCACAATCGACCTGCAATTTACCCGCTCCAGGAATATCATCCAGCGTGATCTTGAAACTTTCGGTCTTCAACATTTTTGTCGTTGGTAGGGCCTGAGGACTAGCGGGGTTCTGCTTCAGGTTCCAGAAACAACCGCTCCAGATGGGATAGTCTGGATCACCAGCTTCAAATTCCACCCACACATTGGCGTCCAGCGGCGGGACGGCAAACCAACCGACTCCATTGCCCGCGTAGGGAGTGCAAGGCATGGCCCAGTTCAGGCGGTCTGACCCATAGACCGAGGGAATAGACACCTGTAGGCGGCCCAGTTGCAAGGGGTCGAGGTTACTGGCAACCTTGCCCCGATATTTCCCGAAAAAACGACGCATAAGTTTAAGGGCGAGATGAAGCTAAAGGCGAGATTCAGGGCAAGAAAAGAAACGTCGCGGCGCCGTCCGGTTTACCTGTAGGCTAGACCATTCCTACTGCACCTTCAGGTTTCAAGCGGAACAATGAGCAATCTGGCTGCGACCCAATAGAGGCACCCTGCAAAACTGAGCATAGGGGGCACGGTACTTTCTCCGGTGAGCGGTTAACAACGCCTGCAGCCAATTGGGAAATCTCGGATTGGGAAATCTTTGACCAGATACGCTCCTCTAAATATAGCAAGTGATCGATCAACCAGGAAAAGCAGCAAGGAATTTGAATGCCTAAGAGGAGATGAAAAGGAGCGATCGCCTTGATAGTCAGTGTGATTTGTCAGCAACAAGCAACAGAGTGATTCGTCAGCACCATATCATGCCTCATCCAGGAACACCCTATCCCATGGAATGAATTAAGAATTTGTCTTTCAAAATTACTTTCATCATTGATTTTTTGGCATAACTTGAATTTTCTTGACAAACATTCGAGTTTCTTTGGCTGGATTTGTCTGGGGTTAGTCCTCACCAACTTCCTAGACCGGTAATATAGGCACTGTTGTGAACAGTCCATCACGCGTAATCGTGAAATTCTGCTTATATTCACCCTGGCGAATCGTGTGATTGACCCGCTTGACGTAATACAGACCGTCGTAGCTGTAGCCAACTCCCCGCAACCCTACCAACTGCCGCAGTTGTAGTAGATTGCCATAGCGCACTGTATCGAGTTCCCCAGAAATAGTGACAACATTGTCGATCGATTGGTCAGTCGTGGCTTGGGCGCGGCTGAACGCCTGTACTAGAGAGCGTCCACTCTCTCGGAATTGCTCGGTCTGTTTGGTTGGTGCAATTAAATTTAAGGCTCCCTTCATCGATAGTGGAACTCGCAATGTGGTGAACGATCGCACTGGAATTTGGCGATTCGTCACCCGGTCTTGGACCTGCCCCTCAACCACCTTCGGTTCCAGAGGGTTGTGCTGAAAGCTGAGCGAGGTTGCATTGGTTTGGCCTCCCATGTTGACCGTAATTGCTTTTTGAGGAATGCCCACGCGGATTGGTGGTCCCCAGTAGGCTAGGTTTGCCCCGACTGCTGGCCCCGGCACAATAAAAAAGACGTAGCCAAAGCGTGCGGCTAAATCCTTAATGTATTGCAGGTCAGTCACTTGTTGGGTGGGCGATCGCTCGACAGGGATGGGGCGATCAAGTGAAGGCGGCGGTATCACCAGTGGCACCAAGCCATACTTGGCATAACTTAGGACTAGACGATTCACAATAATCGTTTCATCCTGAGCCGGATACATCTCCGATTTTGTCTTCCGATCCATCATCACACTGACATCCTCACCCGTCAGTGTGAAGCTAGCCTGCCCTGCTTCTGCGCTTGGACTGAACTGCTGGTTGGTAATAATGCCGTCCATCAAGACGCGCGGAAATCCGTTAATCGTCACTACGACAATGACCCGGTTAAACGTCCGTAGCAATGGATGGGCAAGCAGTTGATACTCCTGCAACCCACTACTGCCCGATCGCCCCACACGAAAGACGATCTGAAACCCCGATCGACCCTCATCGCTCTGAGTGACTTCCACACTCTCAAGCGATTCTGTGAATAATCGCGGCGCTGGCATGGGAACCACTGGCCCAAGCAATAACATGAGGTTGACACCACGCATCGGAAAATCCTCAGGAGAGGTTCTATAGGGAAGGGGACCTTACATCGAATACGGTTCACAATCAACTGTTGAATTGATATTGATGAATTGATATCGAATTGATCGCGATATCCTTTACGGTTGCGGCACCGGCACGCGCAAGGTCTGCACTGGTTCAGTCAGCAGTTCAGCCGGGTTCATTGTGTTGTTGGCATCACACACTACCCAAAAGCGTTCAGGATCTCCCAGGGTCTGCGCTGTGATCAAGTCCAATCGGTCGTTACGAGTGACAGTGACTTGCATCAGCAGGGGGAGGCGATCGCCCTGAGGCAAAAATCGCCTGCGTTTGTAAGTAATCTTGCGGCCATCCACCGTCGTGTATTCCGCAGTTTCGATGGAAAAGTATCGACTACGTTCATCAAACATGGGGGCTACTCCTAAATTTTGGGAGTGTGGAATATGAACTTTGAATTAGAAATTAGAGATGAATTAGGGATTTTGAATTGGGATTAGGTTTGTGGAGCAGGTTAGGCCACTCGAAACTCAACGACAGCAATTCCTGCTCAAGGGCTTTGATCAGCGATTGATGTCTACCCCAGTGGGGCCAACTGGATTTGATGGAACACCGAGATTTGCCATTCGCTCTTTTTCGCGGTGGTACGACAGGAAGAGTTGCGCCCCCCGTTGTCCCCAAGGCAGATCATCGTAATTGAGTACCCGCAGACTCAGTGAAATCTTTGCCCGAATAGGATTGAGATTGACATCGTAGGCTTCTTCGGTGATGTTGAAATCCGTTAAGCGAACGGGTAGTACTCGCCTACGTCCCCACACCAAGAGGGTCATTGGAGCCTCTAACGGAATCACTTCGATCATGCCAAGCGCAGCATTCTGCATGTTCTGTGAGACTTGGCTGCTGGCAGGATAAATCAGTGTTTCCAGGGCAGAGAGTTGGGGATAAATGCCCAACTGCACACTGGTGCGATCAGCCTTTTCCAGGGGATCGGTGGCATCAATTTCGATATCGAGTTTGATGGTTTCAACCGGGGCACCCTTCAACCGCAGCGCTTCTGACCGAGCACCTGTGCCCTCAGTCGCCTGAGTCTGCAAGGTGCGTGACAAAGTTTCTGGATTGTATTGAAACGGAATTGTCCGCTCCACCCGACCTGACGCGGAATTGAGCGTTACCAGTGCACCTTTGAGCAGGCGAGGAGAAAGGGGAAAGCTGGTCACAGGCAATGCCCCCTGCAATGCAGAATGAAGTTGGTCGTAAAGTCTGAAAATCGTCTTTTTCCTGAGTTTTGAGATCGTTTGGACGCGCAGTACCCGTCTAAATGATCTCATTTTCGATCTACGGCAAATGGCATGACACGCCTGAAACAGAGCGTATCCTCAATTGAATTGCTTTTTCAGGTTTGTTGCTGATTTGTGCAGAACCGTAATGATCATTCACGTGAATTGAAATATTCATCTGTATTCGTAAACGTTTACGAATAATTGCATGACTTATTGCATTGACCTGTTGATTTTGGTTGAATGACCTGTTTGAATGAACTCAAATTGATCAAGAGCATGAGGTTCTGTTGTTATGACTTCGATTCAGCCTCAGCCTGCAAATCTGCCCCCGGAACAAATGCTTGCTGACGGTGTTCGCCGCTGGTGGGCGAAGCTGCAATGCACAACAACGGAACTCTGGCAGAATCTGAGCGATCGCAACACGGGCAAAATCTACCGTTCGGCCTTCCACAAGACCTGGGAACTACTTCAGCAAATCGGCACGTTGCTGTTACTGCTGCTGTTGTCCCTTCTGGGCTTATTAATTGGTGCCTGGTTATTGGGGTTCCACACAGGTCGTGAGTTTCGCAAGTGGTTAGAGGCCGACAGCCCCACCCCCCAAAAGATTTTTGCCAAGCTACTCGCTGTCCTGCTGCTGCCGTTCCAGATCCTCACCATCTGGCTCGATCGCGCCCTGAAACAAGCATTCGGCTGGGACCTAAAACTCACTCAGTTACTCCCGCCTGCTGATCCCGATCTGTTGCCCAAGGAACTTGTGGGTGAAGACAAGAGCAAGTAACGAACGTCAAAGACCGATTGGCCCAAGCTGACCCAAAGAGCATCAGGGGAGTACTGATTTGAGGTTATGACTGGTTGAGTGAGAGGTGTGCTCCTGGCCTCTCTCGCTCAACTCAGCAATTCTCACGTTGGACTTCTCGTGTTGGACTGCTGGTGTGGGATGGTCGCATCCGCAGGGTGCGACCATCCCACTTCTAGTTTTCATCCTGAGAATTGTGGCACTCAACCAGTCATAGTTGACCAGACATCCTGGGATGAAGCGAAGCCAGCATCGAGCACCAATCACTCTACGGTGTGAGGTTGTGTGCTTGATGCCTGCGTGGTTGTTGCTGCCGATTATCAACGCCTCGATCCTAATCGGCTGACGGTGTGGTGGCTTCTGTGGCTGGCTCAGTGGCTGGCGTGACGACTTCGGCTGGAGGAACTGAGGCGGCGGCAGTATCGGTCGCAGGAGTTTCCACAAGGGGGGATGGTGCGATCGCAGGCTCAGATTTTGGTGGCTCAGGTTTGGGGGCTTCACCCTTTGGGGTCTCTGCCTGGGGAGGTTCAGACTGGGGAGGTTCAGATTTTGACGGTTCAGCTTTGGGGGACTTCAAGCTATCTTTCAAGCCGTAGGTGATAAACCCAACGATAAATGCCGTCCCAAACAGGAAAACCAGAAGTTCAAGTAATGTCAACATAGGAGACCTCAAAGTTTTACAGTTGACGAAATCCGCGAGTCAGACTAAAAAGCGCAGTGGCTTACCCTTTCTCAAACACAGGTCAATGTTTCTTGCAAGAGTCTGGACAATTTTCGACCTCACCCCCCGCTCCCTCGCCCCGGGTTGGGGGTTGGGGGTATGGATATGAAAATCGCTATGACTTTAATTGTGTAAGCCTCCTTAATCTCCTAACAGAAAGGAAATGACTGCGCCTGCTTTTGACACTTGGGTGCGGGGAGACCGAATGGAGGTCAACCGCATTTCTTTAGAGGCTTTAGCGGAGTGGTGACGAGGTGCTGTTGTCTTGGTTGCCGTTGTCTTGGTTGCTGTTGTCTTCACAGAGTTGCCTGACGATTTTTCGCGACGCAGCGCTGCCACGTAGAAACGCAACGACGCGGGAGCAATCTCAATTTTTTTCTGGGCTAAGAAAGCAGCAATTTCTTCGTAGCTATAGCCTTTTGCCAAAGCGCTGACGATGGGGGTTTGCAGAAGTTTAACGGCTTCACGCAGGTTATACTGCTCCTGCCCGTCCGACAAGGATTTATCAGGCAAGTTTTGCAGCAAATCAGTCGTCTTACTGAGGACGCTTTGGTTAATTTCTGCTGATGAAGAACGGCGTTTTCTCGGTGGCATAAACACGGGGGGAGTCAGGTTAGGAAAAATCGTCCTGGTTCCAATCACGCCAGAAGCGATCGGGTTCAGGATGTTCGCGTTTGCTCAGGTCGCTGGGGGGACGCTCAGTACTCCAGGCCCACCAGACTGTGCCGCACTGGCATTGATAGAACTCCTGCCATTTGCGACGGTGGTCTTCCGAGAAGACGGGCGATCGCCGGTTGATCCACACCTGTTGAGCATCGGTGCTGTGGGCACGGCAGGTGGGACAGACAAACTCCCAGGCGTGGGTGGCTGTTTCGGTCCAGGCAGGGGGAACGGGTGCGAAGGCATCCATGCAACAAGCAATTGTGAGAGGGTACCCCTATCCTACTACTCATACCGACTCCGTTCATACCGACTCCGTCGGTGATTGGATCGGGTTGTTGTGGCGTAAAACGCTATCGCAGAGAGCATTTCGCGGCCTGTTTCACCACCTTAGCCCAAAGTCCAGTTGAAAACGTGGGATAGACTCAAAACGCAAAAGAGAAAAAAGAGAAAAATTTTTCAACAAAGTGTGTGAGTGCTTGGTTTTTGGGCTATTGTCTTAGGTAAAATTCTGGGCAATCCAAGAAAAAATAGTATCACTCCGGCGTAGGGGTGTTAGCTGACGGTCATTTCCGTCGCATTTTGACATACTATCGTGAATGAAAATCAAACCCTGTTCCTGGGTATTCTTCTGAAAACAATCCAGTTTTGCTAAACGATTGTCAGTTGCTAGGGGGAGTATTTTAGGGTGTTTCTTGCATCGCTGGTTGCCTGCCCCGCTGCTGCTTTAACCTTCATATTTATCCCGCTTAAGAACGTGTATTTGTTGCGACCCGTCTACCCTAAGCCGCTCATCCAGGAGGATTCATCTTCATGACTGCGCTCAATGCCATTTCCTTCATCGGCATTTTTGGACTGTGTGCGATCGCCTGGCTCTTCTCCGAAAACCGCAATCCAAAATATTTCCCTTGGCGAGTGGTGGTCATGGGGATTTTATTGCAACTTGCCCTAGGCGCGCTGGTTTTCATCGTGCCGATCACGCGGGATATCCTCCAAGGCTTTAGCAATGTGCTCAACGTGGTGTTTGATGCTGCCGATGCTGGAGCGCGGTTTGTGTTTGGGCCAAACATCGTCCCCGTTCCCAACCAACAACCTGCGGTCAACCTAGGCTACATCTTTGCGTTTCGAGCGCTGCCTGCGGTGATTTTCTTCTCGGGTTTCATGGCGCTGCTCTATAACTTGGGGATTATCCAGGTGATCACCAACCTATTTGCCATCATTTTCTACAGGGTGATGCGGTTGAGTGGGGCCGAGTCTCTCAGTGGGGCCGCCAACATTTTTGTCGGCATTGAAGCTGCCCTCGTCGTCAAGCCCTTCCTGGCTAAGATGACCCGCAGTGAGCTGCTAGCAATTCTGGCCTGTTGTTTTGGGACAGCCGCCTCTTCCACCTTGGCCATCTACGTGAATTTCTTGCGTCCAGTGTTCCCCAATATTTTAGGGCATTTGGTTTCCGCATCGATTATGGCGATCCCGGCTTGCTTTGTGCTGTCAAAAATCCTTCTGCCAGAGACGGAGCTGCCTCTGACAGCGGGGAGTTTGCCCCAGGATGACGTCCTCCTAGAGGATGAAAATGTTGAGACAACCATTGATGGCGAACGAATTGAGCGCGTCAGTCCGATGGATGCGATGATTGCGGGGGTGATGGATGGGGTGCGGATGGCGATCGCGATCGCCGCAGTGCTGATTCTGATCCTGGGTCTGGTCTACCTGATCAATGCCTTCTTTGGCTGGTTGACCGATCTACCCGAACCTGTGGGGGGCTTCTTCAAGGTCGTCACCTTGCAAAATATTCTGGGTGCCTTGTTCCTGCCGCTCACCGTGTTGACCGGGGTGTCACTCGACTGGCCCGAACTGTGGGCTTCTTCGGTCATTATTGGACGACGCTTGTTTGAAACAGCCATTCCGCCCTACCAGTCTCTGGCGCTGGCGGCGGATCAGGGAATTCTGAGCGATCGCGCTCTGGTGATCGTCAGCTATGCCCTATCGGGGTTTGCTCACCTTGCTTCCGTTGGCATTTTTGTCGGGGGTGTGGCGGCTCTGATCCCCTCCCGCCGCAAGGATGTTTCTGAGTTGGGTTGGAAAGCGCTCTTTATCGGCACCCTGGCAACCCTGATGATTGCCTGTGTGGCCGGGGTGTATTACGGGCTGTTTGGCATTACCCCCCGCAGCATTCTCGGCGAGCCTGCCCCCCAGACGACGCCCCCTAGTCCAACGTCGCCTGCGAGTCCAGCAACCCCTGCTCCGGCGGGAACGCCGTCCTCTCCTGTCCCGGTTTCTCCTGGTCCCGCTCCTGTCGGCGGTGTGCCTTCTAGCGGCCCTAACGCCATCTCCCCAGAACCAATGAGCGTTTTGGTTGCACCGAGGATCTAATCCAATTTATTGTGAAGGATGGGGCATTTCGGAAAAATCCTCCAGCCCTCACCATTCATTTGTGTTTTGTGATGCGGTGTGGCTGCCCCTCAAACAGCGTTCATCCCTGTTGACCTGTCCCTCCCATGTCCGATACGCAATCAATTCTGGATACTAACCGAGCCTTTTACCGTGCCTTTGAACGCAGAGACCTGGAGGCGATGAGCGCAGTCTGGTCGAAGGGGACAGGCAGCTTGTGTATTCACCCAGGACGGGGGGTGTTAATTGGCTGGGAAGAGATCCACGATTCCTGGCATCAGATCTTCAAGAATACGGATTATCTGGAGATTGAGACTGATATCAAGTCCACCGAAGTGATTGGCAACTTGGCCTACATTGTTTTGGTGGAAACGCTGTTTCAGGTGGTGCGGGGGCGGCGGATGCAGGCACAATCCATGGCGACTAACGTTTTTGAGAAAATGGGTACATCGTGGTATCTCGTCCATCACCACGGTAGTCCGTTGATGTAAGGTGACTGACGTTGCCTGAGGGGCGCTCCCCAGGGGCTTGGTATGGCTAACGTGAATTCCGGATGCGCTGAAACCCCTTGCTGTTCCGTGGGTGACGCGCACTTTGTCGTGGTGCAAACCGTACGCGCAGCACACGGTTTACACCACGACAAACTGCTAGTTTATAGACGGATTCTGTATGAGAAGAGGCGATGTTAACCTGCTTGAGCTTGCTGCTAGTTGGTCTGGTGCTGCTGATCTTTCAGGTGGTGATCAGCTTGCCGTTTGACCTGCTGCGATCGCTCCACCTGCCCCAGTGGCTCCTGCTAACAGGGATTGTTGTGCTGTTTGCCTGGCTGATCAGCGATGATTAGCCTTAGGTAGCAGTCATGCATCGGTATGAGATTAACTTGCGGTTCGCTGGGTCTGGCGATCGCGAATCGTCTCCACACTACCCACGGGAATGGCAGCGATCAGCGCACGCGTATAGCTCTGCTGAGGCTGACGATAGATTTGTTCGGCGGGGCCAATTTCTTCAATCCTGCCACGGTTCATCACCATGATGCGATCGCTCATAAACTTGACCACACTCAGGTCATGGGAAATGAAGATGTAGGTCAGCTTAAACTCCTCCTGGAGTTCCTTCAGCAAATTCAGCACCTGTGCCTGCACCGACACATCTAGCGCAGATACCGACTCATCGCAAATAATGAAACGGGGATTGAGTGCCAACGCGCGGGCGATACAAATCCGTTGCCGCTGACCACCGGAAAACTCGTGGGGGTAGCGGTGGCCCCACTGAGGATTCAGTCCTACCCGCTCCAGCAGGTAGGCCACTCGTTCTTGACGGTTACGGACACTGCTACCTAAATCATGAATCTTGAGCGGCTCCATCACCGCCTCACCAATCGACATACGCGGGTTGAGAGCACTGTAGGGGTCTTGGAAGATGATTTGCATCTCCCGCCGCAATTTTCGCAGGTTTTTCTCGCTCAACTGGGCGATATCCACCCCATCAAACACGACTTGTCCACCCATCGGACGCACCAAGCGGAGCAGCGTCCGCGCCAGGGTTGACTTGCCACAGCCCGACTCACCCACCAATCCTAGCGTCTCACCGGGGTAGACAGAGAACGAGACCTCGTTGACCGCCATCAGGTAGCGGCGAGTCCGCCCAAACACCCCCTTCACCGGGAAACCCACCCGCAAATTCTCCACCTCCACCAAGGGTTTCTGGCTAGTCAAGCGACTGAGCCGTTCCAGACTTTCGGCTTCGCTCACTTCGGCATACTCACGTACTACCGCTGCCACCTCTACCGGTTTCTCGCGGATCACGGTTTCGCCCTCTGGGGTCGTGGTCACTTCCATGAAATCAGAGACCGTCGGCAGGAAGCGCAGCCGTCGGTGGGGTTGTGGGCGACAGGTGAGCAGCCCCTTAGTGTAGGGGTGTTGGGGGTTAGAGAAGATATCCAACACAGAACCAGACTCAACGATTTTGCCTTGATACATCACGGCAACCGTATCGGCAATTTCGGCAATGATGCCCAGGTCGTGGGTGATGAACATGATGGACATCCCCCGGCGATCGCGCAGTTCCCGCAGCAGATCAAGAATCGTGGCCTGGACGGTGACATCCAGCGCTGTGGTTGGCTCATCTGCAATTAGCAGGGAGGGGTTACAGGCGATCGCCATCGCAATCATCACCCGTTGAATCTGTCCGCCCGAAAGTTCGTGGGGATAGCGGTTAAGGATGGCTTGCTTCTGACGGTTGACCGCCTGCATTAGGGCGCTGGCAGAGGGGGCGCGCCCACCGTTCTCTTGCTGCCAGTCTTCCAAACAGCGTTGCTCCAGTTCTGCGTCACTGGGCAGCAGCTTCACTTCCTGGAGGAGGGCGATCGCTCTCCTGCGGGCCTCTGTTTTGGAAACAGGTTCATGCTGGCGAATCGCCTCGATTAACTGAAACCCACAGGTATAGACAGGGTTAAGCGAACTGAGCGGTTCCTGGAAGATCATGGAGATTTCACCGCCACGATACCGTCGTCGTTGCTCTTCGGACAGTTGTTGCAAATCAACGGCCTCGTTGGGGTGGTCGAGGCTGCAAAAGATGAGGCTGCCCTGGGTAACGCGACCAGGGCTGGGAACCAGCCCCATCACCGCCAGGGCCGTCACTGACTTGCCAGACCCCGACTCTCCCACGATGCCTAGGGTTTGTCCCCGTTGTACCTGAAAGGAAATATCATCGACCGCTTTAATCACCCGGTCTTCGACCTGGAACTGTACCTGGAGATTACAAGCATCGAGGACAATGTCAGCCATAGGATAGCAACGTCAGTAAACGCTTTGGAATTTGGAATAATGGTAACGAGCAGCACTGGGATCTGGGTTGTTGAGTCCTAAGGTGCCAGGTACTCTCCATTCGGCTTAATATAGCGCCACTCACTGCCCACCTGCACCCGAGCCAGCCCTTCCGAAAACTGACCCACATTGTCAAACTGAGGGGCAATCACCATCTCTCCCGCTGGGTTGATAAAGCCGTAGCGATCGCCTAGCTTGACGCCGGCCAAGCCTTCGGAAAACTCTGATGCAAAACTAAACTGGGGTGGGATCACTAGCGTGCCATTGAGGTCCACGTAGCCCCACTGAGCACCCACCATCACGGCGGCTAGCCCTTCCGAGAAATCGGAGGCGAAGGCAAACTGGGGGGCGATCGCCATCTGACCATCGGGGGCAACAAAGCCCCACTCACTGCCCTTGCGGACCCGGCCTCGCTGATCGGAAAACGTAAAAGCGCCATCAAACTGAGGAGCAATCACCACTCTACCCGTAGGGTCAATGTAGCCCCACTGACGTTCCACCCGCACCGCTGCCCGTTCCTCTGAAAAGCTCCAGGCGTCAGCAAACTCTAGAGGAATCACTGGCTTACCAGTCCGGTCGATAAACCCATGCCGGTCACCCAGCTTCACCGCCGCCAGCCCCTGTGAAAAAGACCCAGCAGCAACAAACTGCACCTCAATGGCGATCGCCCCGTCCTTGGTGATGTACCCGTAGCGGTTGCCCGGACGCACGGCTGCCAGTCCCTCCGAGAAGGGGGCCGCACTCATAAATTGAGGCGGGATAACCAAGGCACCACTCCGATCGATGTAGCCATAGTAATCATTGACCTTTGCCAGGGCGCGGTCTTCTGAGAAGGGGGATGTGCCATCCAGCGACTCATCTAGCTTAATGACGGGCTTTCCAGTGGAGTCAATGTAGTAAGCGCGATCGCCTGACCGCACCAAGGCAACTCCTTCAGCAAAATCAGAGGCGTAGTCAAATGTCAGCACAGGGTCACTGGGAAGAGGGTGATTGGGGGTCTTTACAGTAGTCAGTGGCAATTTAGCAGAAACTGCGTCGGTTTGAACGAAGGAACCCGAGAATTGTCGCCAAACGTTCATCTCGTAGGTCAGCGCTGCCCCAGTCAGCAGGCCGCAGCCTACCCAGGCGATCGCCCACCGGAAATTGGTTACCCTCGTCATTTTCTCCAACCTCCCAAGTCACTCGGATGCAATGTGCAGTGTCCCTTGCCCTCCCTATCTCCTTAGCATAAGAAACGTGATACTACCCATTCCAAACCCTAGGGCGATGAGTGAGATCGGGGGACGTTGCCTCTTTGTGGGAGACGTCGTCTCCTCCTCCCCTTCCATAAGATCCGTCGTGGGATTTTGCGGAAATAGGGAAAATTTTTTAGGTAATACCAAGTTTAGAGTTTGGACTTGCGATTTTATAATGTCAAAACCTGACAGCGTAATCTGTTCAACACTCGTCGCGCACGAAAAAGCAAGGGTTTTGGGG
>FQKF010016827.1_pt1 | contig 26633 bp, 21 predicted proteins | sample 1504521 | NCBI WGS metagenome assembly FQKF01 (sample SAMEA4475357, study PRJEB15587) | soil metagenome | biome: Soil; feature: Field | place: India | collected 2015-03-11 | depth 0 m
ATTCAATATTGAATGACATTAAAGATAGCACATATGAGTCATATTTGTTAGAAATTAAAAACATATCTGAAAAACTAGGTGAAGAGATTGGACATGTATTAGAACATATTAAAGGTATAAAGAGTGCTTCTGCGTTTGATAAATTTATTGAAAATACCATATATGGAGGCATATTGGAACAGCAAAGAATATACAGGAATAGTAGTATGACCTTTACTACTATTGACAATATTAAGATTACAAAAATTAACATTCCTGGAAAGCAACAACCTGTTAAAAGTTTATATAATAAGGATTACATAGATGTTATTAAAAGATTAGTACATAGGGAAGTTAGTTTAGAGACGGGGGTGTTATTAGGATTTCCTTCAGGTAAAAGCACAAGAGATTTAAATGGTTTATTATTTAGCGATGAGGATACAAATAATGTTTTATTAGCAGCGTTTAACAGGTATTATGATTATGTATATAAGAGCAAGAAGGGATTATGGTTAAATCCTGCTGAACTATTATATAGGGATATTTTACAAAACCTATTTGAATTATATAAGAATAGTGAAGTCAACACTAATGATATACTTAACTTCATTTATTATACCTATACCTATCTATTACCATTGTTTGATATTAAAGTGGCTATAAGTGAAGAACAAAATATATCAAAAGATGAAAATAAGAAGAAGGTAGAGTATTATAGATCTCTCATAAAAACATATAACGAGTTTTATCATTTATTAGAGAACACATTCAATCATATTAGCAGTCAGCATGAGGGATATAGTCATTTGCCTAAATTACTTGAAGAAACACAGGTTGGTGGATTTGTAAATAACATAGAAGGAATATTTGAAACCGTATATGAAACCGTATTTCAAATTCAATCAGATGGTAAAACGGTAGGTACTAATGTATATACTTTTAATCCATTTGAACAAATCACTACTCTCAATAAGTTTATGTTTGATGTATTTTATAATACATCTCCGAGACCATATCACGATTATAGTGTAGAATCTAGAGCGTTAAAACTAAAAATTGGAGGCAATGATATAACAATAGAAGCATATGTTAATAAGATGAACAAATCCAGGGAATTATCTACTATATTGTTTATTAATTTACTAAAATATAATATTGAGAATAAATCACTTTTAGGTAATTGGTCCAAACTTAAAGTAAATACTTTTAATTTTAATAAAATAACCAATAATAAGGATTATATAAATCAGAATGTAGATGGTTTAATTAGAAATGAGATTGAGAGTAGTAACTTCAAAACCTATTTATTGAAGTATCCTAGTTTATTAAGGGTTACTAATAATGAGGATAAGGCTAATATATTTAAGTCATTACATAGTGTATCTCAAATATATGGAATATATTTATTGATTAAGGACCATGCTAATAATTTATCTGTAAGAACAGAAGAGAGATTAAATAGTATTTTATCATTATTGAATAGCAGGGATAAGAACACATTAGATAGTAGTCCAAAGATAAGATTAAGATTAAAGGATACATTCATCAATGATATAAATTATAATTTAGATGCTAAAACTGTAAAGGAAATACAGGATGAATTAAATAAGATGGAGTTTTCATTGCACGATGATTCTATGGGTCGTGCTATAAAATTGGTAATAGATAAGTTAGGGGACAAGGGTAGAAGTTTTATGGCGAAGTATTTATTATCAGGCGATAGCAGGAAGATATTATTTGATAAGTTCTTTGAAACCTATGTATCCATTAATGATGATACTATTGTAAGCATAGGGGAAGAAATAAAACAACACATAAACAAACATATAGATAATCTCTTAAAGGAGAATGTAGTATTTAAGATAAAGAAAGATGTAGAATTGATGTTTGAAACTATCAATAGTAGCGAACCATTTGCTCATAATTTAGGTTTAGAAATTGACAACATATATAATATAAGTAATATAAAAACCAATAACAATATATTGTATAATTTAATTAATGATGAGCAAAGTATTAAAGGCAGAATAAAAGAGTTGATAACTAATAAGAAACTAAACGAAAACAACTTAAGGGATTTTGAAAGTTTAATAGATGTATTAAAACAGGAGTTATCCGATATATATGGTAAGGAGGTTAGTGATTTATTTGATGTTAATAGTTTAACATATAATGGATTTATGCTGATGAGTATGTTATATGATATAGGTTCTACCTATGTATATAATAATATAAAAGAAACTGATGCTGAATTTGAGAAGTTCAAAAATACCATACAGGGGATATTTAAAGTTGTTAATCGGCAAGGTAATGATAAGATAAATGTTATTAATCATTTGTCCTATTATTTATATTATTCCATCAGTCAAAGGATAGTATCCGAATATAATAAGAACAATGAAAGTAATAAGATATTAACTATCTTACAACAGGTAGAGGATTATAATGTTGTATTATCTAAAATCAATGCCAATATAGCATTATTGAGTAATTCAATAAAGAACACTATAAGATTAAATGATAAGGGAATTTCATCATCTTATAGCAATGATATATTGAATATATTTAATCAGGCATTGGTGTCTCTTCAAAATGCTAATGCTGCCGTATCCAATGATGCTATCAATCATACACGAGTATTAGAAACATATAAAAGTCAATTTGATGCTAAATATAATTTCAATATCAAAAGAGAAACATTAGTAACAAAACTTGATATAGATGGTATCAGGAAGTTAAATAATGAATATGTTAAATCTTTATATCCATTATATAAGACAACGAATGTAATTGATAAGGAAACATTGAATTATTTAAAGGACGACAATATTAATTCCCTATTGAAATATTTAGACAACATGGATGAGAATGATAAGAAGGTATATGATATAAATAATCCTGAAGGTATTGCATCTTTAATAAGATTTGTATATGCCTATAAAGTAGAAAAGAAAGATGAGCATGGTAATGTTATTACAGATGAAAAAGGTAATATTGTATATGAAGATAAGAAAGTAATTACCGCATCCGATTATATTAAATTGAGGAGAGAAGAGATTACTAATTTATTAGTAGAATTAGAAGAGTTAATAAGTAATAGTGCGTTTAAGCAACAAATAGAAAATAGTACCGCATATCAATTTAATTATAATAATTTCAAATCTATTGTTAATAAAATAAAAGAGGAAAACAATTTTATTTATCTCTTATATTTATTTAAGGCATCTGAAAATGAATCGCATATATTTCTAAATCACTTAAAAGAAATAAAGGATTTAATAGGTATAAAACCTGCTGACCAATCTGCAAATGATAACGAATCTGTAAATGACAATACATACAGTAAGAATGTGGAATCATTTAATGGTTTATATAGTAAGGCTAAGTTATTAAATGATAGGGTTAATACTATTTATGCCACTTTAGCAACTGCAATATACAAGGATATAGATGAGAGTTATTTATATGAAGAGCAAAGAGCAATATACAATAAAGATTTATTATCCGAACATAAGTTAAACTTCTATGTTAAATCTATTAACGCTGAAAAGACAAAACCCAAAACAATAGAAATTAAAACGCATAAGGATTTATTGTGGAATACTATAACAAGGGCATTAGGTTATTATCAATCCAATATTAATGGTAAGTTGTTTTTATATAAGTTATATAACAATTCGGAAAAAGCTAAGAAATTAATAAAGAAACATAATTTAAATATCAATAGTGTTTCTTTATATGATATGTATAATATTTTTGGATATGGTATGTTACACAACGGATATGAAAGGGCTAATGAGAGTGATTCTAATTATAAACAAAATATAAATAATAGTATCAGTATTTTATTGAATACTATTGATGATGAAACATTAAAAGAGAAAATCAATCAATATATTTCAAGAAATGATATTAATGATAAAAAACATATATTAAATCTTTTATACCATTTATCTACATGGTTTATTGAAAGTTATAGGTTAGAGCAAATAGCAGTAGGGATATATGATTTTTATTTTAAGTATCCTGACAAAAATATTGAAGAATTAGATATAAATAAATTAGTAGATTCTATACATCATAGATATATAAATCTTACAAATAAGATGTTGGATGATATATTTGGTAGTGCATTAAATGATGATTTAATGTCTATCAGGAATAGGATATTAGAATTAGAGAAAGACAGAATGAAGGCATATATATTTAAGATTAACAATATGTATGAGAAAGGTCAGTTTATACCTATCATTAACAGAGGTGGAGCCGATATAATATTTATAGGCAGTTCTAAAAGGAGACAGGAAACTTATGACGATGATATGTTAGAGACCTTACATGCTGTTCCTAATTTATCCGATAAGAATATAAACCCCTATACTACTAATGGTGTTAATATATATGATATACATAATAGGATTAACAGGTTATATTTAAAAGGTTTATCTTTATCTAAATCATATAGGAATATCCATTATAAACAGGACCATTTATTTAGCAGAGTATTTGAAGGTACAACACATAGATTAACAGATAGGCAAATAAAAGCAGAACTAGGAGAACATGGAAACATTATTAGAAATCTTAATTTAAAATCTAATGATAAATATAACACCTATGGTAAATTGTATGTATGGGCTATAAAGAACAAACCAAGTAAGTTATATTATATTGACTATCTCAAATCTGTGTTTATAGAAGAGATGTACAAATATAGAGATAACTTTGGATTTAACAATATAATATCTACATTTGATATAAAAGAAAAGTCAATAGATGTACAAACCTTATCTGATATTATTTCCGCTGATATAGAAGAAAACAGACATGCATATACTCAATTTTTGAATAATGGATATTATAAGAGTCATTTAACCAAACATGTAATAGATTGGTTAGTAGGAGAATTAGATAAAAGAAATATTATAGGTGATAGTTTTTCATTAGATAATATCGGTTTGTTTATTGATATACTAAAAGAGTTAAATAAACAACTGATAAGTGCTTTTGATAACATACCTGATGATAGTATTAATAAAGAAGCATTTTTGAATAATCTTTACTTTGCTTTATTTGGAGTAACGGATTATAGAGATGTTTTGAATAAGAGCATGTATGGTAGAGAGATATTGGATAAATATCTTTCAAACTTAAAGATGAACGCATATCTATATTTAAGCTGGTGGAATGCTGTTCATAATCAAACTTATACGCATCTATATATTGATAGCATGGACCCAAATACTATTAGTAATGATGACGCATTGAATTATATTAAGGATATATTTAATCTTACTAATAATTTAATAAATCAAATACCAGGTGTTGATAATGAAACCAGAAATAGAATATTATGGGATGTTATAAGAAGAATAAATCTTAATATTAACATTAACATTCACAGGTATTATACTAATATACATCCTGAATCTGAATTGTATGTTCCATTAGAAGAATTAGTAAAGAACTATAATGGAGTATTAGGGGATGAAACATTTACATCCAAATATTCATTTAATAGTAGTTCAGATGTTATTAAGTATTTACAATATAAACAGAATGTAGCAAGGCAAGTAGGTAATGTAGGATATGATAATGTATGGAATGTGGGTCAGAAGTTTGATAATAAGAAGGTAACATTAGCAGATGTGTTTAGCAGACACGAATTAGAAAGTAATATAACTACTACCAATTATATTAGCAATCAAAAGGAAATAAAGAAATTAACCAATATCCTTGCTGCCAGTGGTTCAAGTAAAACATTTAGCAATGATTTTAATGCTTTACCTACCAGTCAGGTACAAGGTGTTAGCTTTATATCTTCCGTATCTGTATTTGATAGTTATGTGAAACCACATGTTAAAAACCTGATGTTAAGTTTTATTAAGAGAGGAAAGGTTGCACAAGAAATTATCAATAGTAGTTCATTTAACAGATTGATGAGATTATATTTCGGTAAAAAAGCGGAAACACTTATAGATGAATTTACAGGCAATAAGAAGTTTAAGTTATTCCTAAAATGGATGCTGCAATTATTTACTGCCTTCTTAATTATAGCCATATTCCTTACACCTTCATCTGTGATAGATAATATATTGGGTACTATTATTTTCTCAATTACTGTATTATTATCTTATTCTGCTGGTGAGATAGTATTTGGTTTGTTTAAAAGTAATTACCTTAAAAATCCACACATTTCGTTGCTTAACTTATTACACCTTGTAATATCGCAGGTTGCTAATATAGCGACATATCCTTTTATATTTACTGTTAATATGATATTGTCATTATGGAAATCTATTGCTCATAATTTATTATTGATTAAGAAGGGATATGTTAATAAAGATACTTTATATAGCATTAAGTTCCCATTTATATTTACTAAAAAAGCAAAAGCCATTACTAATCTTATCAGGTCTGCAAATAATATCAGAGATGCTCAGGAGCATGTAGTAGAAGATAACAGAATAAGATTACTATATCTTAATGGTTCATTTGGTAAGTTATTTAATAGGATATTTAGTGGTATACTTAATATACCTGGTGGAGTTATAAGGTCTGTTAAAGCATTTAAAACGGAAGGTGAATTTATAGGTACATATAATAGTATTCACCTGTTTGTTAATATGTTGTATTTTATAGGGCGTAATAGATTAACGCATTATTTCACCTTAACAGATACAGGAGAACTAACATTGAACAAGGAAAATATAATGAGGGAATATGAGATTATATCTAAAATATTGAAATCATCTGAAGGAAATAAGAAGTTAAAGGTATATCAAAGTAATTTCTTACAGGTATTTAGTGGTGTTATAGATAAGATAAAGAACAATAATGAACTGACGGATTATGATTTAGTAACGGTGGCTGCTAATATTAATAACCTTATAGGCAATACTGGTATGTTTAATAATACTGTAACAATGCCTATACATCAGGGGGAATCTCCTGTATTCCTAAACATTGGACAAACAGAAGAGATGAGAGTATTTATAGGATTTAAAACATTTATTATAAGTACATGGATGTCTTTATTTGGCAATCATATCAGAAGACTCGTTAATAGCCCTTCGCCATTAACATTTTTAGATGCGCTTATCAATGTATTCTCAAAGGTTATTATTATTGATTTCTTTTATAGTCATCTTAAGGAATTGGCTTTTAAGTTATTGAGTTTATACGATTTATATTCCGATACAGTAATGGCGTTGTTTAGTAGTATTAAAAAGGCATTGTGTAAATATAAAACAGCATTAGAAGATTTCTTAAACGATAAGGCAGATAAAAGTGAAGTACAGGACAAATTAGAAGATGTAGTAGAAAGTTTATCATCTATTGTTATACCTCCTTCTCATAAGGATAACATGTCGCCATCAGATGATAAATTGTATAATTTAATACAATACCTTAAAGGACTTATAGATAATAACGAAACGCCAAATATATCCGTATTAGACAATATAACATTTGATAATATATTTGCAGATATAAAAGATAAATTAGAAAAGGAAAACATTAAAACAGGAGAAGATGTTAAGCAATTATATGAAAACATGTTTAATGAAATGAAGTTACAATTTGCAAGTAAATATGTAAAACAAATGATGGCTTTTGCATCTTCCTTACAAACCTTAAAGTGGAAGGTAGAACAATATAAAAGCAATAGCCCACAGGAAATAGTACATGTTCAAAGTACTGTAATGGAAGAAAACAATAAACTTATAGATACCGTTACAGAGTTTTATAAGAATGTAGGAATGTTATATCTCCATGCTAATTTATTATTAAATAGGGAAAAAATATATGGTCAGATGTATGGAATAACCTTTATATCTGATGACAGTGATGCGTACGGAAGTACATCTGAAACTGCCGCAGTTATGACTTCTCAGTTGTTTAATACTATATCCTATAAGATAAGTCAATACAACGATATAGAAGGTGAAGAAGGCACTAAACGATTTACAGTATTTAATCCGTTAAATATTAACAACCCTGCTTCTCATAATTACGATATGTGGGAAGTATCCAAAATTGTAGGTGAAATGACAGGTGAATCTATGATAAATAATGTGAAAGGAATATATGATATGTCTTCCCTATTATCATCATTAGAGCAGGCAGATATTGTAAGAACGCCTAAGTTTTTAAATGTTGTCCGTTCTGATTTTGCAAATAATACTTCTGCAGGAGCGAGTGGGGACAATATGGTATCAAAGGTGACACAATTTACACCTACCGTGTTTTCTCAATTTCTCAAAGTATTTGATGCTTTATATTCCACAACATCCAATTTAGATAGAGAGGAAATACTTAAAAACAACATATACAAAATGTATAACGATTTAAGACAGGAAACATTGAAAAACCATTCAGGATATAATGAACTCATGTATGATGAAAGTGATTGGAAGTTGGGATTAGTGTCTTATGGCGCTAGTAAGTTTTCTATACAAACCGCTGCCGATGATTTAGTAAATATATTAACAAGAAACCACATGTTTGATATATTATCTAATGCCTATAAAATAAAATCAGTAAAAGATTGGTGCTAATTAAACGGACTGATATGCGCAAATTACTAAATCCTTATTATCAGGAATATGAGAAATAGATGTAAATATGATATGTTGATTTGTAATCTTTATAGGTATATCCTCATTATTGAGAATGTGGTTATAGATTATTATCCCCTTATCAATATTCCCTTTGTATAATCTAATGATAGATTTAACAAATACCTGATGTTTTTCTTCTGATAGTTTAAGTATTCTTATACTGCTTCTTATACTATCTTCTACAATAGGTAATATATCTTTATATTGTGTAATGTCTTTGCACTTATTGTATTTATCTTCATAATTCATCCAATCCTTAACAATAGTTTCTTTATCTTTTTCAGGTATTACAAATCTCTTTATCTGTTTATTTTCTATAATATTCCTATACTTATCAGGTATTAAGATGAGATGTTTGTTTTTAAGAACATATGAACCTATCATATTAATATCCCCCATATAAAACTCAAATAAACATGGGCATAATAATTCTATACCATTATCTATACTTGGGATATACTTAGTATATTTGTAAATATATCGTATAGTATTTACATTATATAACGACATGGATGTTTATAGTGGTGTTATGATTTTGGTATTTTTATTATTAGGATAGATAAAGTTATTTTCAATTTTAATATCTTTCTTATCTTTTACTAAAGTATATTTATCTATAAATATAAAGTGTCTACATTTTTCAAATTCGTATTTATCCTGTTTAATATTATTATGTGTTATATGGTAATAGGATTCTAATGTGTTTAGAAATAATGTAGATTTTCGTATGATACTTTCAAATGTATGGTTATCGCTTTGCAAATGCACACCATTAGTGTAATATGTATATCTTTTAAATGTAGAATGAAATACATTATATATCTTATTGTCTGCTCTTTTTATACATGTAATAGTATGGTAATGTTTAATAACAAACGGATTAGATAGGATATATAATAATTGGAGTTTCTTATTATTGATAAATAATGGTATAATAATTTCTAATCTGTAAACATGTCCTTCTTTTATTTTAGGTATATCCTTATCTTCTATTGACAAACATAAATTCCTGTAATCTGAATCCTTATTAAAGTATCCAAGTAATTCATTTAATATCTTATTATTCCTTTTATGTAAATTTCTCTTACTGGATACTCTGTTATCCTTTATCTGTTTAATAGCTATTTTCTCATATCCTAATATATTTATAATATTGTATATGTTATCTATATCTAAAATATATTGAGGATATTTATCTATGAATGGTACATTGCTAATATAATAGAGTGGTAAGTATTGTAAGGTGTGCATTACATTACACTATTGATGAGTTTCCTGACAATGGAAGTATTAGGTTTGATGATGTTCTTCTCTATATATTCCACATGTTCCTCATTGTGCTTCTCACCTTCAAGATATAATTTATAAGAACTAAATACAGGTAACACATTATTAATGTGTTCTTTTATTTCTATATACCCTTGTATAAATTTAATAATAGCCAGTATAGTATTGATAATAAACTTATGACTTATATTAACATTGTGCAGTATATCATCATTAAATACTAATGTATTTTTAGGACGCATATAGGATTTGATATTACCTCTGTACAATCCTAACATCCTATTAACGAAATCATTGTAAATATTAAGATGATAATAAACCCATAAGATAGTAATTATGTTTCTTACATATTCGGCATTTTCAATATCAGATGTGATCTCATTATAGGAATAATCTATTTCCTGATATTTCCTATACATCAATTCATGTTTGGTATATTCTATGTAGTATTTTATCATTACATCTTTATTACATCTTATCTTATCGTCATAACTATAAACATTGAATATATAATTGATATAATCTAACATGGTATGATATATCCTATAGGAACAACCCGTATGCAATAATATGTAATTATGATTGAGTGGAATTTTCTTATCTAAACAATCATTAATAAAATCACATAAATTGTGAATATATTTAACTATTGATTTGTTTATTCTTATGTGTATGTTTTCTGTGGAATGCTGAAGTTTGTTGATATAATATCTTACATAGTAGGTAGCATAGGTCATAAATAAAACACCCGTTTTAGTATTGTATCTTTCTATACAATCTAATAATCCTAAATTGGCTTCCTGTATATAGTCCATTATATCTTCCGGGCCAGGGTCAAATGTTTTAACAATACTAATAATGGCTCTTTGATTGGAATAAATAATAATATCCCTATAATATGGATTACCTGTTTCCTTATATTTAATGATATAATTGTTTTGCTCCTTTGGTGGTATTTCTTTATATGATTGCACAAAGCGAAGATAGGCCTTAAAACTACCTTCGTTGCTGAAATAGGTATAATGCTTTATAGCATTTGCTTTTCCATATTTAAGTGATTTCCCTTTCATCCTACCTTCGCTTGTGCAGGTTAATGTTAAAATATTGTGTTTAGTATTTTATCCAATAAATAAGGATTGCTATTCTCTAATCCCATAATAATATTATATCTGCATACTATCCCTTTCAAATCTTTATTATTAACAGATTTTAGTATGTCCTTAGGAGATAAGAGATAATTTTGAGATAATAGGCTTTCTTTCATATTGGGCTTAAAGTTAATAACTTTCTCGTTATCATACAACACTTTAATATATTCCTTATATCTTTTAAATCTATTAAGTTTAACAGAAATAGCAAATCCCGATTTATCATAATTAATCACCTTATATTCTTTAGGTTTTATATATATTCTGTTATTGTCTAATTCATTCAATATATAATCGGGTGTGAAACTAATCTCTTTATCGTTTGCTATTTTGTATTGTAGTATTACTTCCTTTTCGCTATATGATAATATGTCTAATAATATACAATCATATATGCCTTCCATATGCACATTAGATACATCTATACCTGTTGTTTCAAGCAGGAAAGGATGTATAGGTTTATAGTTAATTATTCTCCTGAATAATTCATATGAGATATTATTATACAATATATCTGCTAATAGATATTGGTTGGCTATTCTTTCTTTATCTAAAAACATATCATCGCCGCTAATAGTAAATAGGTGATTGTCTTTTAATATATTCTCCATATCTACTTTGGCATATAATCTTAATACCATATCCCCTATAATTGGCTTATCATTGTTGCCCCATATAAGATATTGATAGAAGTTTCTGTATCTTGCTTTATTTAATTCCTGTTTGTATTTATTACTAATAGTGCTCATACTGATTCCATTTTAATTTGTTAATGTAATGATTTTACGAAAATCTATTTCAATATTGTTGTAATCCCTTATGTTAAAATATTGTAAAAAGTCAATATCCTTTGTATGTATAATACCTTGTAATTGTAATCCCTTCTCACCATATACACTTTCAGGTAAATATAATGTAGCAGAAGATAACTTATTTTTGGTTTTCATAAATAAATCAGAGATGTCATATTTCATCTTTTCTATTACCACATATCTTCCATTATTAAAGTTCTTATTATCTATTTCTGCAACAATATAGGGATAGTTATATCTTTTATCTTCATCAGATAATTGCTGTATATGTTCTAATGTTCTTTTATTAGGATTGCTATCTGTATCATCTATTACGAGCGTCATGTTTGTCAATACCCCATATATGGAATGGTATAATGCTCCTTCCAATAAATTTCTCTTCTTGTTCTTCTTAATATCCCAATTAAATAATATCAAATAGCCATTATAATTACAAGGATTGTAATAGTATTCCCTTAATATAATATCATTTTTATCTTCATAATGTCTGTATATGCTTAAATCCTTATGAACAGATAAAGACAGATTATTAACAATCAGGTTGTAATCCATATAATAATCCAATGGTAAATCCTTAATCAATACAATATTGTCATAACTGCTCTCATATAAAACTATATCTAACTTTACATACCTCTTTCTACCCTTATTATTGATATTTATAATAACAGCCCTTATCTTATTGAATAGTGTAATGGAACTATATTTATAGGTCATCTCTACTATATCATATATTTCTTTTAATTCCGTATCATTATTTTCCTGTATGTATATGGGTAATGGGTTAACAGGGTCCTTATATATCTCCTTGATAACAAAACCTTTACTATTAACTACTACACATATATCACTTAATTCATTGTATTTGGAATGTATATGCTGATGAACTATGCTGTTCTTTTGTATTCTAAACTTACTATCCAATGCTGACCTGATAATTATCATCGTATCCGAATATATCTCGCCACATAATAATTCATATAAATACAATATAGGTCTTTCATTTCTGAATGTGTAGTATGTCTGTATCTTCATTAGTTCCATTACAATACATTTAAGAAATCTACTAATTTGTTTCTGATATATTGACCATCAAAACTTCCTATTACAATTACATCTTCATAGGTTTTAATAAAATCACTTATTTGCTCTATGTCTTTTTCTTTTGGATTCATTACATCTGCTATATCAGTATCCTTGTTAGATACATCATTATTTAATTTATCACATGTTGTAAATCCATTGTTAATGGTATTAGGGTTCATACTATAAATCCTTAATATAACGCAAGGATATTCGGGTTTCTCAATAAATGAATCTTTTAGTATGCTCTTTTTATCTTTGTATATTTCCATTTCTCTTATTATTTTAATAAGCCCTAAATTATATTCCTTCAATATAATAATCTGATTAATCAATTTACTACTAAACACATTATTTGGAGTTTCATGTCCTAATGTAAATCTACCGGAATATGTCTGACTATAATAAGTCATTCCCTTATTAGAGTTCATGCTATCTATAATCCCTGTTATGTATTGCACAACATTCATTATTGCTGTTTCATTGTTCATTATGAGATGTTTTTGTGATGAGTGTTCTTATTTCCTGATATTTATGGTTCTTTATATTGGTATATATCTCCTTATTGATGATAATCGGCACTTCATCTATTACCTTAATATCAGGTATTTGTTTGTATATTTTTGATAATGTATAATGATTTGTCAAATATACACCCTTTTTGATTTTACTATTTATATCCTTACCTAAATATATATTAACAAACTTATCCGATAATACTATATCCTCGTGTATGTATATGTTATTTGTTGTTCTTAACATTTCAAGTATAGTTCTTTTATATTCATGATAGTGTTTTTCAAACAATGTCTTATTCCATTTTCTGCTGCCATCATAATTATATTTAGAAGGCAATGGGAACATCCTTTCTATATCCTGTTTATATAATAAAGGAATAGGATAGTTATCTACTATCAGATGTTCATTATCGCCTTCTTTATATGTCAATATCATTTTACTATCAAAATAAAACTTACCCGTTGAATAATATCCTCCCCCATATTTATTATCAATCTTTACCTTATTCCATATCTTAATAATAGCATAGGAATTGTTCTTAAAATAAACAACATACCTGAGTGCATCCATAATGTTAAATGTATTCTAAATTAATGGAAGTATGATTTTTCTCCCCCCAATATAGTAATTTTATTAAACTCCTGTGACTCTTAAATAATAAATTAACACTTTCTACAAGAGATGTTTTAGCATTATATACAACCTTAACCGCATATTCTCCTTTAATACTTTTATCTATTCTTATAAATTGCGAATTGTGCATTAACAATTCAGGTATGTTCTTTAACTCTATACTTTTATTTAAATCAATATTGATATATCCTAACAGATGTTTTAACAGGTCTGGTTTGAGATGTTCTAAATCCGTACCTTTTGATAATTGTAATATACTATCTTCCTTATCATTTAATTCTATACCTAAATTGATATGAAAATGCAATATCTTATTGTCAGGATACTTAATGAAATTAACATAAAACTTCCTGATAATAACCTTATCCCTATTGACCATACATATTGTATCCTTATCTCTCTCATATACATCAATGTGTTTTCTTACCATCTCATATTGCGGGGAATATTCAATAATTATCTCCCCATTCTTAACACGAATAGCGTCTATTTCAAAACTTACGATACTGCAATTGCTGTCATTAGTTACTTTCATACATTGAATAGATTTAATGTTTTAATGTTGGTAATATCTTTTACTATATTCCTTGCAACGGACATATAGTAATCTATATCTAAATCCTCATATTTAACATCATTGATATTATTACATATAAGCATATTAGGATGTGTTTTATTTAATAATGTGTCTCCGTTTTTTCCTCTTCTGTAAAATATAACAATTCTATCGTTATCTACTTTATTATTGCAATAGATAAATCTCAATACCTTACCCTCATATTGCTTAATTTCATTGGGATTAGATATGCTCTTGTATACCAATGATGTGTTCTTATTAATCCTTACCATATCACAATATAACTTAATGTCCTTATTATTCAATATAGTTTTCTGTATTGGTATATTATGCACCACATAATTGTATGTTGCCAAATATACAATTCTCATGCCTGTATTTTTATGTGGTTCTAAATCTTCTACATAAGGTATAAGATTGCCTTTACATTTTATCTTATATTTATATCCGTCCTTTATAAATTCATATTTACTAATTTGACTATCAGGTAAATCTGTTGGTTCCTTATGTACGGCAATATAACTATTGATATGCTCAAAATATATCCTATCATAATCAGTAAATTCTAATTCATATTTATATATACTTTCCCATTCCTTACATATTTGCATAAACCTTTCTTTATCTTCCTTATATATTCTCAATGTACAACCATCAGTATTAAACATAATTAACTCCATAGGCATTTGTTTCTTAATCATATCTATCAGTATCAATATACTTAATTGCCCGTTGATAGTTATTTTAAAGAAGAAGGATGGGTCAAAGAATGCAGAACCAGGAGAACTATTGCTCAATCCTATAACGGCATTCATACTTTCCTTATATGCCTTATTTAAGGGTGTGCCTTTCTTATATTCTTTTCTTTTGCTTTTCAGAAACTTATATACATCTATAAACTTCTCACCTGTATTGATAGGATATATCTTATTTTGCATAACTATTTCAGGATAATATCCTGCTACATCAAAATCTATTAACAATTCCTTATCGTCATTTTTCATTATCAATCCTTCCGATAATAAACCATGTCCCCCACCTTTACCAAATACAACAGGGGTTATGCTATTATTGATGGTATTATGTATATTAAATGTAAAACTATATTCCTCGTTTCTATGTAATGATTTACTAAACATAGCAATCAGCATATCATGGAAGTCCTTATTATTGGATATATATTCCCTGACATTATCAAATAGTAGTTCGTTCCATACATCAAATATGTATTTAACCTTATGATAATTATCCTTCTCCTTATATAAATCTATACCATATTGCTCCTTAAATTCTGCCTGTATAATTTTAGCACCCATCTCTGTATTAGATGATGATAGGAATGTATTATATTTTAAGTACTTCTTATAACTTTCATATACCTCTTTTCTCATTTCTATAAACTCCTTACTATATTTATATACCCTTATAGTTTCTAATATATCGTTAGCACAATATCTTACAAATAGTTTCTTTTCTTCTTCTGTTAATGTTTCCTTATTAAATGATATAGGATTTTCTACTATATTATCGGATTGCATATTAGTAGCAACCCATTTTAGCGAAGCCCTTCTGGCATCATTATCCCAATCATTTAACTTATATAAATCTATAAATACTAAATTATTAAACCACTTATTAAACTCTCTTATCATGTTAGAATACTTTAAAACATTAACAACCGTTTGTTTAGTGCTTGTATTTTCACCTTCTGTATTATTAATTGAGTTATCTACTATACTAACTATACCTTTATTATCGCTTTTGGTCAATACATTATACAATAACAATGGTATATCAAAATCCAATATATTAAACCCCACAACAGGTATTTGTTCGTCCTTACATTGTTTTAATACGGCTTCTATTTTATCGTGCTGATAGAAAGGTATAACCCTTGTATAGGGTTTAATATCTTCAATGGTTTTAATGTTATCTATTTTATCTTCTTCTATGATAGTAAATAATGCAAATGATAATGCTTTACTTACTTCTATGTCTAAAAAGCAATACTTCATGTTTTTATGTTTTAATTATTTACGCTCGTTCATTGAATAATCTGATGGGTCTTTATATGGCATGTAAATATCTGATATGTCTTCCATATCATATTTATTCTTATATTCTTCTATGAACTTATCTGTAATTTTCTTACCTGTATCGTCATTATCATAAGCAACAATATATCTTATATTGTTTTTGCAATTACTATATTTACATATATAGGCGGATATAACATCTAAATCCAATATCCTTTCATTCAATCCTGTTATTACAATAGTGTCCTTATTATCATATATGGATAGATTTCCATTTGTCATCATGGTATATAATGCTAACATATCTTTTATGCTACTTGTTATGATAACATTCCTAATATATTTAAGTTGCTGTAATCCTATATGTAATAAACCAAATGGTAATCTTTTACTGATATTAATAAGTGTCTTAAACTTACCAAATTCCTTATTACTATATGGTCTATATCTTTGCACTAATACCCCATCCATATCGGCATAATAATATGTTTCCTGTTTATCTTCTAATACACATATAACCCCAAATTTATCATATATTTGTGGGGATATTTTTACTTTATTGATTAGATAATCAGGATAACAGGTATCTAATTTAATGATGTTATTATAGATTTCATCCTTATTATTATCGGTATTGGTTCTATTGGATAGGATATTTATAACAAAACTATTAAAATCTGTTTTATGTTTTATAGGCGGTAATTGCTTTATCCTGTTATCTATAATGGATTGTTCTATTTCTTTTATTGCCAATGCTATATTGCCATTATATTTGAGATGAGCTAAGAAATCAATAGCGTCACCGTGCATGCCTGAACTAAAATCCTTAAAGTAATAATCCTTTAACTCTTCATTATAATATATAAACAGGGAAGGAGTTTTCTCCCCCCTGTTTATTAAACTTTTTATCCTATATCCGTCTATATCCGTAGTACCTAATATATAACTAAATATATCCCCATTATTGTATTTCCTGAATATTTTATTTTTAACCAATGATTTAAACATACTATTATGCTTTTATTTCTTCTCTGAATATTTCCAAATCATATGATTCGTCGGTATCAAAATATCTTCTATATTCTAAACACAATCCGTCTTTTACATTTATGCTCACATAAATACTTGAATTATTATCATCAATCTCATAATTACAGAAATAGTGATATAAACATAAAATACATAACCTTACAATATTCTCATAATCATCTTTCTCATAATCTAACCTATAAGGTTTTGTATCAAAGCTGTTTCTATTATAGGTATAATAAGATTTAATATACATCTTGTTATGATTTATCCATTTTGTAACTTCTTTCTTATTATCTATATGAAAGTTTATAGGCGATGATATATCTTCACTTATAGATATATCATTAAGGTTTATTTCTATTTCATCTAAATCATATTTATCGTCGCTTTCATTAATTTTATTATCAACATAAAATTGGTCTATTCTTTTCTTTGTTTTATTAGCCCATTCTATTAATTTCTTACTTGCTTTCTTATCTTTATATACTTCCATATATCGGTTATCATCTATAATAGTAGTCGTATCTGAATTACTATACTCTCTACGACCTACTTTCCTAAATACTATATGTTGTTTATCGTCGCTATATGATGCTATTATAGAGAAAACTTCCCCTAAATAATCCCCATCAGAAGCTTCATATATCTCTAATCCGTTATCAGTAAAATAATCTAATATGAAATCAGAATCATATTTATTAAACTCTTCATTCAGATATATACTGTTTATACTATCTCCTCCTGCTGATATTTGCATGATTTCTACTTCATCATCTAGTTCATAAGGAGCCCTAGCTGTTGCTTTTTTATCTAATGCTTTTTTAACATCTACTAAGAATTCATTAATAACTATTTTATTTACTATGTCTTTTTCAATCATAATGCTTATGGTTTATTTAGTTGTAGCGTATTGTCTTAAATCATCAAACTGCCTATTAGGTGCGCCTATACCATTGTTCATCCATTTCTCTAAATTTGTTATTTCACATAATTCATAGGGCGAATATAAAACTATATTCTTATTGATGTTATGATGCTTACAATATAATCCTATACTATATTTTATCATATCATACATATTGATACGAAAATATTGGTCTTCTACATATAAAGGCATAATAGTATATAAATACCATAAATTAAATGTTAGCCAATAATTTTCTGCATCTATTGTTTCAAAATATAAACCATCTAATACCTTCTCAATATAAGCATCCATATTCTCATCAATGGATATATGTTTAACACCTTTAAGCCATTTGTCAATATATTTCCTTAATTCACTTCTTTCAATATAATAATAATGATATCCGCAAATGTATGGCTGTTCCTTAAATGCTACATAACTTTTAGCATAAGGTATAAATTTATATCTATAATCCTCCTTAATATGTTCTATACCTATTGCTTCTATATGTTCTTCCATGTTATCTATATATTTGCCTGTTCTTCTATAGTAATTACTTAACGCTATTGGTAGTAATTGAGTAACAAACTCCTTATTGTGAGTAAACATTCTTGTTCTGTTATCATTGAATACGGATTTACAACTATCTAACAGGTAATTAACCTGAAATACAAGGTTCTTATCTATACTAATATTATCTAATTTATTAGGAATTGATAATGTATGTGCGTACACAGAAGCCATAATCTATTTATAAACTTTTAATTGCAGTTATTGTCATATAGGTATTGTAAAAAACAAAATAACTACTATATGATTTGTATTATTGTTCTTCAATGACGTTTCCTATAATTATAATAATTAAAATACTAAATGCTATTGTTACAGCGCCTTTCGTGCTTGATTCTAACACATCAACTATCATATCGTTAGTTATAAGATTGCTATGCTGTATACTGAGATAAAGTGTCATAGCAGTAAATATAAGACAGAATGCAAATATAAAAGAACCTATCAATATTAACGCGAATTTCATAAGTAATTCATAATAACTTTTCATGGTTTTAGGTTTTAAGGTTTGCGAATGATTGTTATCGTAAATGTTACAAAAGAAAATAAATATAACATAACACATAATACTTTTAATATAATATAAAGATGATAGAAAGGCATTAACATTTCCTTGTCTTCTATTAACATCTTATCCGAGCAAAATATAAAATTAGATAATATATATCCTCCTATACCATACAGTATTATCAATAACACGAATAAGAGTATTCTCTTAAAGGCGTTCATATTACATACATTTAGAATGGTAAATCGTTATTTGGTTTAATAACATCGTTATTATCTGATGCTTGTTTAATACCACTATTAGAAATATCATTATTATATTCTGCACTTATATCTAACATATTATCGGATATTACCTTTTTACCATTTGCTAAATAAAACATATATTTAATATTGCCTAAATTATTAGTATATTCCCTTTTATCTAATGCAATATAAATAGGTTTTTTCAAATGTGGTTGCGATGTTAATAATCTATTTACTTTATTAACAAAATCCATAAACATCTCCACATCATTGCTACCTTCAATATCTATATTATTCACATCAAATCCTGAATACTTACATATATCTGTTATTCTCCCTATCTCCTTTGCAATACTATATTTGAATTTATGATTGCTTTCTAATGTTATATTGTATCTTTGTATGTTAATACCTTTCAATGTTTTGAAATCTTTATTATCTAAATGCGTCACATCTATTTGTACAGATAATGATAGTTTTCCCTGCCACTCTTTCTTACTACATTCAATCTTATCTATCATTACTCTATACACCCCTGGTACTATGTTCCAACCATAAGGTTTGTTAAATTGTTTGTTTCCTTCATTAGCATTACTTGTGTTGCTTATCAGGTCTGTGATTTTCATATGTTTAAGTTTTTATGTTTTGAGTTTCAATTGTTAGAATTCTAATTCATCACTGCTATCATTAATATCATCTACTTGTTCAGTAATTACATTATTGGAAGTATAACTATCAGAACTATAATTGTTATCTTCCATATAGGGCATGTTTAATTTCTTCTCAAATCTAAATTGGAGGTTATCTCTTACATATAAATACTCATCCCCATCTGTATCTGTTATTCTATCTTTTAATATCCTTATGATAGTATGGTTTCTATCTAATATGAGTTCCTCACTACCATATACCTTTATTCCCCTTTTATATGGTACATCTACAGATATTAGAAGGTCGGAGTATTGCATTAAGGCATCGGTATCATATATATCGGCATCGCTTATTTTAGCTTTATCCGAACCTGCCTTTGCCCTATCTTTACTATTAACCTGTCTGTTTAATTGTGATAAGATAATAACAATGGCATTATATTCCTTCTTTAATTTAATGGCTACCTGCATAAGAGAAGGTATAGTATTTCTCCTATCAGGTAATATAAGAGCATGGTCAAATAATACCATATTGATAGCATTTTCCTTTTTGTTCTTTTCAAATACAGAACTGCAAAAGGCATACATCTCCGAGAAACCTACAAAACTTTCTAATATAAAATAGTTACCTTCCCTATATTTCTTCATCTCATATAACTTCTTTAAATCATCTTCGCTATATGGATTTAATTTATATCTCCTTAATAATTGCTCTGTTAATTTAAAAGCAGGCATTTCCAATTGATAATCTACTATCTTTATACTGCCATCCTTAATGTTATTATTTTCTATGTCATCTACTATACATTCTGACAATGTGGTTTTACCATGACCAGGTCTTCCGACAATGGTCATTATCAATCCCTGTTGGTAATATAATTTGTTATTAAGGAACTCATAACTGCTCAATACAGGTTTATAGTTCTTTAACTTATCCCTATATTTGAGCAGTGAGTCTCTCCATTCTAAAAATGAGATGTTCATGTTATTTTACAGGTTTTGCTTTGAAAGATAAAATGTCATCTAAATAGGATACTACCTTGTTATCCTTAAATTCGCTACCTAAAAATATTTTACCTGAAAGTTCAATAAAATTACTACCCGATAATATATTACCTAAATTCTCAAATGATACATATACCTTATCCTTTTCTGCCCTGTATACATAACCTATGGCTTCGGCATGTTTAGATAACATTCTTGCAGATGAACCAGGCATATCTACTTCTGTAAAACTTATAGTTCCATCATTAGCATATTTATCTTTAATATGTCCTATCCATATAGTTGTCTTACCTGTGTTATTAAACATGTATATTAGTTTCTCAAATGCCTGTCTTAAATAATCATAACCTGCCCCCATAGGTAGGTTTAATATGTCCTTATATTCTGCTTTATTCTTTGTAAACCAAGATTTACCCATCAAGGTTCTACTATAAATAACTTCTGCAATATATTTGGCTAATGGAATAATAGATGATAAATTATCTACTACTATATATTTGAATTGATTATTTTGTTTTAATTCATTCAATATGTTACTTATATCCTTAATGAGCAATGTATAATCCGTATTATCGCTTTTAATATAGGGATATAAGTTAATAACATACGCCTCTAAATTATTAGTATTATCTTCAAAACTGAATATAATACTATTATCTATTGCACATAATGTGGATTTGCCTGATTTAGGTAATCCGTAAAGGATGCAATTTTTGATTTTCTTTTCAGGTTTTTGCTTTTGTTTAGGTAATTGCAGACCTAGTGTTTGTTTGTTCTCTTCCATAATTGATTGGTTTTTAGGTTAATGATATGTTTATTTTATTTTAAATATCTTTTCAATGGCTGCTACTTTTATGGAGTCCATAGTTACATCCTTCATTAGACAGGGACAAATGGATGTAGGTAATGTACCTCTATGGAAGTAATGTTTCTTACCGTCGTATTCGTATTCGTGTATAGGAATTTCACCTCTATCTATCTCGTATTTATCCCACAATATATTTAATCTTAAATACTTCAATCTAACTAATTCATCAAAAAGTCCCTTCTTATCTAATGCGTGAATGACATCATTATTGATCTTGAGTTTTAGCATTTTAATATTAATTGATTACTTTGATTAACGAAAATGAGTGGCAAATATAATACACGATTTGATGAACAGATTGTTAAAACTACAACTAATCTTTCTATAATAATGAAAATCAAATACTTAAATTTATATTGGACCTTAATTGCTCTTTCATTGTTTCATTAATAATTGTATCTATTTCTTTTGGATTGGATTTCAAACGCTCTATAAAGTTTGTTATCACTTCAGATAAATAATATCCTTTAGTTACATCATCATCTAATATCTTACTGAATGATAAATGTATTAAATCTCTATATGTGTTTTTATCTATTTTGTTATCCTTCAATATATTATAAATGTTATTAATCGTTTCAGAATAAAACTGATAAGAGAACATAATAGAACCTTTATCCAATAATATATTATCCATTATCTCCTTATATTCCTTATGATATAATGATTTAGTTAATATGTGGATATTATATCCTACATATAACATTTGTATTAAATTGGAATGTATATTTCTATATGTTTCCGCATCATTATCTTTATTCCCTATCCATTTCTTAATATCAATATATCTATCTATAATATCCTTAAACACATTTATCATCTCTTTATCGTTCGTATAATATACCTTATTACTTATTTTCGTATCAAATAATATCTTATACATATCTGTTATGGACTTATAATAAACCACACATTTTGTATCAATATTAAACCTTGTATTTATGTAGGATGTGCCATTTATCATTATTACATTTATTTCCTTTAATCCTTCAATTCCTTGTGGCACTTTACTATATACAACAGGATGACGAATAATCAGGTTAAAACTATTATCTTCTGTATCTGTTTCTTTACCATTTAATTCACTTTCCAAATATGTTCTTACATTGTTTTTACCTTTATATAAATACTTCATTACATCGTGCCATATATTTGTTGTAGTAGAAATATAATCCGTTAATTTATTTATACCTCCTATCTTATTCCAATATGTCCTGCACATCTTATCCATAATATCTGATATATATTCGTCATCCATAGAACTATAAATAACTATATCCAATATTTCATTCTTATATATCATCTTTACATCAGGTAACAGATTATCTACGAATAATTTCCTCATATTGTCATAATACAACCCATATAATTTCTCATCAGTAGTAAAGAGATTATTAACATATTCTTTAATAGCACTTACTTTACTATCTTCTATGCGCTTACCTATATATGTTTTATTATCTATTGACCGAAGTATTCTTAATCTTACATTATCCCATGATAATTTTGTGTAATCCATTTTACATTAGTTTAATAATGAATTTATCTAATTTGATAACTGCCTGTATCTTATCGTGTTGTTTAATTACAAGTTCCTTATATCTTCCGAATTTGTTCTTTAATATATTCCTTAATCTTTCTAATGCCTTCTTTTGTTGTATATGTACATTATTGGCTTCAATATAGGTATCTATAAAGGACCTGATATTGTCTGCCTCTGTTATAGTTCTTATATCCTCTAATGCGCTATTTAACATTTCATCATTGGTATTCCAATCATCATCTATAATTACTTCATAACCACTTCCAGTTTCTACAATTTTAGATGTAATATTATTAACTAATTCCCTATCTAAATCAACAACAGAGTTTTCTTTAACAATTAAATCATAATCCATAAGTCCTTTATATCTCTGTAAATTGTCATAAAACCTATTACATTTTGTTATTAGTGTATTAAGATATGGATATAAATCGCTATTATATATTTGTATGTGGTCCAAATCTAATCCATTATTATTGAATATCATAAGGAACAGATAGGACATATCGGATTGATATACCAATTGTTGTAAGAAGGATTGCCACATATATCTCTTTCCTATACCTGTACTGCTTAATGTTTCATATACATATTTACCTACTCTCTTTATATCAACAGGGAAGGAAAGCACTCCACTTTCCTCCCTGAATGTAATAAAAGCATCAGGACTTACAGACAACATGGTACTCTCTAAACCATTATCTATCTCCAATATATACAATTGCTTATCAGCATATACCTCATTAATTACTTTGCTCTCTATTTTATTCTTATATGTATCTATAGTAGCAGATGTTCTTATCTTTTCCGTGTTCTTATCATATAACTCATAATACCTCAATAAATCTATACCAACATCTTCCATAACTAAACCTTCCATTATTTCCTTGTTCTCTATAACCTCTTTACCAAATACCTTTTGTAAATATAATTCACATATATTTCCATATGGGGAATCATTAGTGATAATCCCAACTTCACTACTACCTATCAATTTAGACCTTTCTTTTAACCATCTTTCTTTATCTTTAATAGTATGTATATCCTTAAATCTATATACCTTTATTCTATGGTCATTGAGATTATATTCTCTTACGATAATTATGTCCTTTTCTATTTCCTTTTTTATATTTCCTAAATAGTTGTTCATTAGTTTAATATTTAAAAGTTAATGTTGGATAAAGCCTTTTTAAAAGAGTTATTAATATTGTCAGCTAATTGTTTAGCTGTTTTATCCGTGTTATCGATATGCGGAGATATATATAAAAATAACATATCTTCGGCTCCGTTCAATACTAAATCCATTGAATTAACAATCATGGATTTATCATCTAAAAGCATTGGTATAATTGCGGCATATATATAAGGCTGAACTATATCCCTAACATTTAATTTAATACTTTTATCTTTTATACACCTGTCAATAATGGTTCCGATTATATCTACTATCGTGTTGTAATCATATTTATGTAGTAATGACAAGAAAAATCCCCATCTGAATTCATAGAAAGGGAACAGATTAGATTTCAAATTGGAAGCATTCACCTTACAATTTAATTGTTTATAGGTTTCCTTATAGTTTAACCCATATAACCATAATCTAATTAATTCATTATCCATTAATGTATCTATATCTTCTAATTGCTTATTATCCAAAGATTGGTATAAGTTAATATACTTGGCAGTAATATCTTGTATAAATAATTTATATTGTATGCTGTCTGTTTTCTCTCCTCTGTATATTACTACATTTGCTCTGTTTCCTGCATTGTGAATCTCTAGTGATGGTTTGTTATGAGGTATGAAGGATTTAATAGTAAGAATGTCATTGTTCTTAAATGCCTTGTATATATTATCCCATTCTTCAATATATATTATGCTTTTACCAATAGTATTGACCGTCCATTCATTATGTGTAACAGAACTATAAATTCGGATATGGCTATCAGCGGCTGTGTCAACATACAGATTGATTTGTAAATGTTTTCTGTCGTTATCATACAGGTAATCTAATTTGTATTTATGATGTATGCTATTATCATATGTCATCTCATATAATATAATATCTATGGCTTGTTTAAATGATTCATCAGGTAATTCATATTCTAAAAGTTTGTTTATAGAGCCATCTGTATTAAAATAATATAATAAAAATATTTGCTTTAATAAATATCCTAATTGTTTTAATTTAGATATATGTTCGCACTTCGCTTCTTTTAATGATATAACGCTATTACCACACGAATGCATCAATTCAAGTATTGCATATGCTGCTTCTATATTCTCATCTATAAGTGTCTTAAAACTAATAATATTTATAAATGAATTATATGTTAATGTGAATTTTATATTTCTTAATTTATTTAAAGAACCTTCTTTCTCATATACATAATCTATTAGTTTCTTATATGAATTAACTATACCTTCTTCTATATTATCAATCATATAATATAAGGCATAATCCTTATTATAAAATCTATACAAATCTAATATTTGGTCGATGATTTCTTTGCTAACTATTTCCTTTTGTTTTATGTTCATTGTGAATTCTCCCATATTTTTGTGTTTAGTTATTTGCCAATTGACACTCCCCATGACTAAAGTCAGGGG
>FQKF010021319.1_pt1 | contig 26605 bp, 24 predicted proteins | sample 1504521 | NCBI WGS metagenome assembly FQKF01 (sample SAMEA4475357, study PRJEB15587) | soil metagenome | biome: Soil; feature: Field | place: India | collected 2015-03-11 | depth 0 m
GTGCAACATCGGCCACTTCGACAACGAAATTGACATCGCTTGGCTCAACAAAAACTACGGCCACACCCGCGTAACCGTCAAACCGCAGGTGGACCTGTACACCATTGACGACAAAGACATCATCGTGCTGGCTGAAGGACGCTTAGTCAACCTCGGCTGCGCCATGGGGCACCCTTCGTTCGTGATGTCCACCTCCTTCACCAACCAGGTGCTGGCTCAAATCGAACTGTGGCAAAACCACGAACGCTACGAAAACAAAGTCTATGTGCTGCCCAAGCACCTAGATGAAAAAGTAGCCCGCCTGCACTTGGCCCAATTGGACGTTGACTTAGACGTGCTCTCGCCTGAACAAGCCGAATACATCGGTGTGAAAGTGGAAGGGCCGTACAAGCCGGAGTATTACCGCTATTGATGAGCTGTGCAAGTGTAAAAATACCGGCCCCGGCGGCGTTGAGGCGCGCGCGTCGGGGCCGGTGGTGTTTGGCCAAACAAGTCTGGCAGTTACGAGGAGTGGAGGTAGATGTTGGTGGCGATGAAGAAGGTACGACCCCAGTGTACAGGGCGTAGTTCAGTGCTGCCGTGGCCGACTTCAATGCGGTTAGAGGCACGTATTTGGCGCGTGCCGAGCAGGTTCTTAACGCCCATATTCAGGCGGAGCCGCTGCCGGAAGAGGTGGCCGCCTACAGCTATGTTGAGTAAGTGCCAGCCGTCGGTTCTACGTTGTTCCAATTGGGTACCGTTCTGGAAGAAGTAGGGCGTCGCACCGGTCATTTTATGCCAAAAGGTGAAGTAGGCGCGTTGATTAGGCAGCGAGAGCGTCAGATCATTGACCCAGTCGGAGGCCCAATTGAAGCGCGGTAGCGGTGTTTCGCTGGCGTCACCTTCCGAAAAGGTGTTGAAGAACCCCGTGAGCACCACATCGGAGCGCAGACGCATCCACTCACCTATGCGAAGCGAAAGACCTGTGCCAGCGCCGACGGTTTCCCAATGGCGCAAGTTGGCATACTGAAACTGTACGGGCGCAAACTCGGCCAGGATGATGCGGTCGCGCACGCGGTTGTAGAAACCCCACGTCGTAAGGCTCCAAGAAGCATGGTGGCTTTCGTCGGATTGCCGGCGCACCTCGACACGTAAGTTATCGGAGTACTCGGGGCGCAAGTCCGCGTTGCCTACGATGTAGTGGTTAATGTCTATGAAGTTGAAGAACAGCTCTTTCAGCCCTGGCGAGCGGAAGCCGTTGGCATAAGAAAACCGCACCTGCCAGGGTGTTGAAGGCTTCCACAGCAGCCAGACAGAGGGCGTCACGGCCGAGCCGTAGAGACTGTTAAGCGTCCAGCGGGCGCCCCCCTGCAACACCAAACGGCGCTCCAGAAAAGAGACCTTAGCACTGGCGAACAGGCCCAGGTCGCGGCTGCTGGCCCAGCCTGTGCGCTCGGAATTGGGGGCTATGATGCGAGCACCTTCTGCGGTTTCGATGAAGTTTTCGGCGCCGAAGAGGAAATTCCAGCGGCGGTCCTGGCGGTCGCGCGCGACGGTCAGGCGCACGAGCCAACCTGTGGCGGCGGCAGTGTCCTGCTGACCTTCGATGAGTGTTTGCTCCTGTTGCTCAAAGTCGAAGCGGTAGGAGTTTTTGATGCGGTCGAAGCGGTTCCAGCCAGCAGTGCCCTGCCAGAACCAGCGCCCCTGCAGCCAGCCCTCGCCGTGCAGCGTCAGGTCGGCGCGATCGGTGAAGTAGTAGTCATCGAAAGCGTACGGGCGGAAGCGCGGCCGCAGCATGGGTCCGAGGTTGTCCACCTGCTCGGAGAACAGACTACCTGACAGGCGCAAGTCGAGCCGTTCGGAGGGTGAAAAGCGCAGCACGGCACGTCCGCTTTTTTGCCTCTTAGGATTCCACAACTGCGAGCGCGCGCCAGCAGAGTCGGGCTGCGGCCGAAAATCCAGCGCATTGCCCGTAAGCTGGAGAAGGAATTTGCCCATGCGCACGCCCGCACGGCCCTGCTGGTTTTGGAAACCATTGCTCTCCCATTGCGGGCTGGCTTCGGCCTCAACGCGGTGCGGCTGGCTCTTGCGCGTAATCAGATTGATAACGCCCGCTGATGCCTCCGAGCCATAAAGAAGCGACTGCGCCCCCTCGATGATCTCCACCTGCTGCACGGCACCTAACGGTAACTGACCGGGGTCTACGCTGCCGTTGAGGCGACCCACCACCGGTACGCCGTCTATGAGGATTTTCACGTTCTCGCCGCGCATGCCGTTGATGCTCAGGGCACTGCCCAGCATTGGGTCTTGCTCCAGACGCAGGTTGGGTTCTGCTTGAAGCAGCTCCTCCAGATTGACTGCGCCGCGGCGCTCGATGGTGCGGCGGTCGAGCACACGCACCGAACTAACCGTTTGACGTACATCAGTAGGCGTAAACTGTGCCGTAATCACGACCGGTGCTACGTGGCTATCGGGCAGCGTGTCGGTTAAGGTCTGAGCAACCGCGTTCCCAGCTATCAGGAACGCAGCCGCCGCAGCCCACAGACGCAAAAAAGACGGAAATATCATGTGCCACATCAGTTTTTAAGCACCTTACCCAGCAATACCTCGCGGTCGCTCCAGCGCAGGCGGAGCACATAAAGGCCGCTTGCCCACGCTGTGGCAGGCAATTCAAAAACCTGAAAACCTTCGTTCAACGCCACGCGCGTACTACTAAGGGTACGCCCTTGCAGGTCGGTTACATCCAGATGTGCCTCACGCGCCAGGAGCGGTGGCACGTCTAAAGCCACTGTCAGGCGCTCGTGCACCGGGTTGGGATATGTCAACACCTGAAGGCCCAGCGCTTGTGGTACTTCTATAGCGCTGACCAGACCGAGATCCGCTTTTTCAAAAACGGCATTTCCGGTAGCAGCGCCCTCGAAATCAATGAATTGGATCTTCCAAACCCGATTGGCCGCCGTTTTGACAAAATAAACCCTATCCTCTGGCACTACCCAGCCCGTGCCGGTGAAGGTTTTCCAGTCGTGACCGATGACGTCCAGCTCGTTGCGCAGTTTATTTTGGTGGTCCTCAAACTTGACAGTCTTAGGGTCGATACCTGCCACCTTGGCCGACTGAACACCGCGCCCGTGTAGGATGCCCGTTACCATGTATTGGAGCATGACGTTATTGATGGAGTCGAACTGCGGCGTGGTATAGCGGCAGTAGAGAAGGTCGAAACCGTCTGCTGGCTCCACGTCTGCAACGACGTTGTTGGTTGTAAAGCTGAAATACGCCAGTACCCGACCCGGGTGGTTAGCCTTGTTGATGGTGCGTACCTGTTCGTTGGAGCCGTCTAAGTTGGCGTACCGGAAGGTGTATGTCGTTCCTGAAAGGGACTCGATTTTGATTTTGCGGAACTGGCCATTTCGCAATTTAAGAACGTAAACTGCGCTACCGACGACCTGGTTGGTCATGAAGTTGTATGTGCCCCAGCCGTAGTCCGTCTGTTTGGTAGTATCGCGGCGCTCGTTGAAGGCGCCGTAAAACCAATTGCGCTCGTGGTTGAAGAGGCGAAAGTCTTTGATAGCGTCCGGGTTAGGCTGGGCCGAAAAGTCAGTTGTTTGCGCGTCATACAACTCGACGGCGGCCTGCGGCTGGCCCATGCTGGAGCCGGAGCTTTCATTGATGAAAATGCCACCGTCCTGCTGCCCATAAACGGTGAAGGCGATATCCCAGGCGGTATTGAGCACTTGTTTTTCCGTGCCTGCGGCTAAGTTGATGAAACTCTGGCGCTGATAGCCCGCGCCGGTACTGATTTGTTGGAAGCTCTGGCCAGTGAGGGCGCTGGTGAATGCTGCACAGAGGAATGTGAGGGTTAATTGTCTCATTGCTAAAACTTGTTTGATATGGTATGAAACGGAACTTTTTTCAGCTATCAGCAGGTTCAATGTCCGATGCTGCAAAGTTCCATGGCTACCACAAGAGGCGTCGTCGCTTGCTCGTCAAAGGATTGTCATCTTTCTCACATGAAAGATTTGCCCGGCAAAGTGCACCCGGCACCGTCCGCCCCTCCCTATTAGGGTTGAGACACGTCCATGCACCACAGCGGTACCTGCTCACAGGCTCGACAACTTTGGCCTGTAGCCCCTTGCTATTGGAAAAATTGGCCTATTTTGGCCGAAAATTTTTGCGGAAAGCCATTCTTTTTTATTTAAACCAACTCACCATGTTTACATCACTCCTGTTTATCAGTATCCTGGCCATCTTAGTCATCATGGCTTCGGTCAAAGTGGTGCCGCAGCAGACTGCTTACGTCGTCGAACGTTTGGGCAAGTTCCACGCAGTGTTGGATCCGGGCATCAACTTCATCATCCCATTTTTCGACCGCGTTGCTTATCGGCATAGCCTCAAGGAGCAGGCCTACGACATTCCGGAGCAGGTCTGTATCACGAAAGACAACGTGCAGGTGCAGGTGGATGGCGTCATCTTCCTGCAAGTCGTCGATCCGAAGACGGCTTCTTACGGGGTCAACAACTATGTGTTTGCGGTGACGCAGTTGGCACAGACAACCATGCGCTCAGAGGTTGGTAAGATTGACCTCGACCGCTGCTTTGAGGAGCGCACTACCATTAACCGCGCGGTGGTGTCGGCCATTGACGAGGCCGCTATTGGCTGGGGTGTCAAGGTATTGCGCTATGAAATCAAGAACATTTCGCCGCCGCAGTCTGTGTTGCACGCCATGGAGAAGCAGATGCAAGCCGAGCGCGAAAAACGTGCGCGCGTGTTGCAGTCCGAAGGGGAAAAGCAGTCTGTCATTAACGTGGCAGAGGGCCAGAAGCAGAAAGTCGTGCTGGAGTCGGAGGCCGTGCAATTGCGCCAGATTAACGAGGCTAACGGTCAGGCCGAAGCCATTCGCGCGGTGGCGGGTGCTACGGCTGAAGCCATCAATCGCATTGCCAGCGCTATCCAACAGCCGGGCGGCTTGGAGGCCGTGCAACTGCGCGTGGCTGAGCAGCTGGTGGAACAATACGGCAAGCTAGCGCGCACGAACAACACGCTCATCGTGCCGGCTAACTTTGGCGACATGGCTTCGTTGATTGCCTCTGCTATGACGGTTGTCAAGCAGCAGCAGACAACCGACGCGCTGGCTAAAAAGTGAATCTAACCCAATTTGTGCTATGGAATTCAGCGCTCAATTCTGGCTGGTCGTCGCGGTGCTAATGCTCATTGCCGAGCTGTTCACTGTGTCGTTCTTTTTCATGTTCTTAGCCGCCGGAGCGGGCGTAACGGCCTTGCTCACATGGTTGGGCGTTACCTCAGAAGCCACGAGCCAGTTTCTGTGCTTTTCGCTCGTGTCGCTGGTTTCGATGGCGCTTTTTCGGCGCTATACCGTTCGTTTTTTTGGGAAAAATGAAAAGGTGGACCAATACCGCGACTTCGTAGGGCATCGGGCTACGGTAGTAGAAGCCATTCCGCATAATGGCGAAGGGCGCATCAACTATCGCGGCACGCTGTGGATAGCCCTCAGCGAAGACAATTCACCCATTGCCGAAGGAACGCCCGTCATCGTGCAGCGTATGGAAGGCATCAAGGCCGTTGTGGTGCCCGTGCCGCAAGACTGACCGCGCTCAAGGCTTGGCCAGCAGCAACGGCTGGCGGACGATACCCGGGCTGCCGGCGCACACGAAGAAATAGGCGCCGACAGCCCATTTTTCTGTGGGCAGCGGCACCCACTCGCGCTCGGTGAAAAAGGTGCGTTCCTGGCTAAAAACCAGACGCCCGGCTGCATCGAATACCGACAGCGTCAGCAGCTGACCGCGCCAATGCGCGGGCGTTTCTACTGCCAGCGGCACGCCGGGGGGCAACAGCGTGGGGTAGATGCTCCAGCCCGCCTCGCCCGCCGTTTGCACCGAGCTGGCCGAGGTGGACAGGAAGCGACCGGCAGCACTATACGGGCCTACGGAGGCGGCATTGAATGCCCGTACACGCCAGAAATAGTTCCAGTTGGGCGTCAGATTTTGGGCCAGTACGAACGTGTCGCTTACGATAACCTCGAAGTCGCGAATGCCAAAACTGCTCACTTTGGCCGCCTGTACCAAATAGTGCGTAGCGTCGGGCACGGCTCGCCACTGCAGTACGGTGGCGTTCACCGGGCTGGGGGCGCTGTTGATGGGAGCCACTAATTGAGCCGTCTGTGTTACCAGGCCCGTTACCGGTGTTGCGGGTGCCACCCAATGAGCGCGGTCAGTCCAGAGGCGCGTACGCATGATTTGGATTTGCTGCGGCGTAAAGCGGCGCTGGCAGTTGTCAGCAGCGTACGACATGAAAAGGGTGCCATCAGAGAAGAACGGCTCGCCCGCCGGATCACGTTGTTGCACACTACTCAGCCCCTGGGCATTGCACTGCCAGCGATAGCTAAGGTAGTCTGGCCCGGTATCACAAATGCGGTCGGCGGCAATAGTACAGTTGCGCCGGTCCACATATTCAACTAAAGCGGTGTCCAAGGGCGCTGGTACGATGGTGTCCGGTTGGGCGTGGAAGTGCGTGTAGTCGTACAAGAGTGTGTCGGGCGTGGGCAGATCAGGGTCGTAGCGTTTGCCCTCCCAGCCTAAGAACGGGTGCGGCAGAGCCAGCGCATGGCCCACTTCATGCGCCCAAGTGTGGTCGTTAGGCCCGGAGCAGGCGTGTGCCATGGCGATGCCGGCGTAGGGCAGGTTGTAACCACAGTTGCCCGCTGCTCTAGCCATAAAATAGACGTTAAGCGCACCGGGCACGTTGTTGGCAAACATCATTTCGCGTCCCTGCACAACTGAGTCGTGCTCGAACCACAGGCTGCTGTTCAGCAAGTTCCACGGGTGTTTGAAATAAAACCGGATGCCCGTTTGGGCGAAATCCTCGTTCAAGCGGTAAAAGGCTTCGAGCATGCGGTCGGGGCCAAAGCGCCCGCTACCGTCGTTGCGCGCCAGCAGGTGGATTTGCAGGGCCGTCCACAAGGTGTCGCTGTTATCAGGTATGTCTGTGGGGGTGCGCAAGTATTTGAGCAGCCATGGGTCTATGCCGGCCGGCGTACCGCAAGGGTGGAGGGCGTTTTTGTCGCCCTCGCTTTGAGCAAAGACGGCTGCATGAGAAAAGCCAGCAAGGAGCAGCAGGAGTAAAGCGCGTTTCATGACAAAGCAGAGCAGATGTGTTTGGCCGATGCGTCGGCCCGTAAAAGTACGGCAACCGAGGGTTTACCGGAGCAGCAAATTCTGCTGGGACGGATACGTGGAGACTGTCTCAATCCTCAGAGAGGCTATCCTGTGCGCCCTTTTTATTTTTTCAAAAAAGTAGGCAGCATTTCCCTGCAAAAAGCAGTCCTACAAAAAAACGATTTTGCTTTCGCCAATCGCAAAGGGAAGGCGAGAGGGCATTACTTTACTAAAGCAATTCCATTATGTTCAAAAGATTATGCTTGGCCCTGTTTTTGGCCCTTCTGGCCTACATAGCCACTGCTCAAACGTGGTTTCAAAATGGCGACGAATGGACATACTACGTAACTACCGGCTGGAATCTCTCAAACTGGGGGCATCACCGGTTGACAGTAGAGGGCGACACGCTCTTAGGCGATGCGCTTTGGAAAAAGCTTGTCTATCGCGAGATAAACATTCCCCCCAGAACCTTTCTGGCGCGCGCAGAGGGGCAGCAGGTGTTTCAACTAGATTTTTTCTCTGCCAGCCCGCCTGAGGTATTCAAAATTTATGATTTCTCTCTGCGCCCGGGCGACACCCTGCACATGGGCACCACTCGCTGGTACGTCATCACCGACACTACGCGCAGGATGATGGGTAATCAGTGGCGCCGGGTGCAGCACTTTCAATGGAAAGGCACCGGCCCTGTTTATGCCGCTGTTGAGGGTATCGGTATGACGGGATTGGCTCAAGACCCGACAGCAGAGAAGGTCTGCTCGTTCCTGTTGCTCAACATGCCTTACTGCACGGGCTTTGTGGACGGCTATGATATCTTCTTCCGCTGCTTTAGCCGCGGTGCAGACGACCGATACTGGCCCTTTGGCATTTGCCAGACCTTGAGCACCCCCAGCCCTACTGCCGAGCCAGTGCAGGTATGGCCCAATCCGGCGTACGACCGCCTATGGGTCGGAGGGGAGTATCGCGTCTTCCGCCTCTTCGACGCGCAGGGCCGATGGGTGTGGGAAAATACGGCACCTGCAAGCGACCCGCTGGAAGTACCCGTGGCTCACCTGCCGCGCGGCGTGTACTTCCTGTGGGCTTGCACGGACGAAGGTGCCGTAGGCGTGCGAAGGCTGGTGCTGGCGCCGTAAGCAATGCAATCTTTCCGGCATAAGCAATGAGGCCGGTGTCATAGTTTTGCCGGCCATGTACGCTATTGTTGATGTAGAGACCACCGGCGGCTCTGCCCGTTACGAGCGCGTTATTGAGGTGGCCGTTGTGCTGCACGATGGGCAGCAGGTGGTGGATACGTTCTCGACGTTACTCTATCCGGAGCGCAGCATTCCGTGGAACATCACCCGCATTACAGGCATCAACGACGAGATGGTGGCCGATGCGCCGCGCTTCTTCGAGGTGGCCCGCCGCATTGTAGAGATGACGCGCGAGGCCGTCTTTGTGGCGCACAATGTGTCGTTCGATTACAGCTTTCTCCGAGAGGAGTTTGCGCGCCTGGGCTACACGTTCTCCTGTCGTCAGCGACTGTGTACGGTGCGGTTAGCGCGCAAGGTCTTTCCGGGTCTGCCCAGCTACAGTTTGGACAACCTGCGCGCACATTTTGGCATTAGCTCGGAGCGTGCACACCGGGCACTGGACGACGCGCTGGCCACCGCCCGGCTGCTCGAACACATTCTGGCAGCCCAAAACGGCCAGCAGAACATCCGAGCGCTTATCCGGCACGGCGTGCAGGTATCGCGGCTTCCCGAAGGCATGACGTTGGAGCACCTGAATGAAGCCCCCGAAGCCTGCGGTGTCTATTATCTCCACGACGCACGCGGAGAAGTAGTGTACGTAGGCAAGAGTATCGATATCCGCAAGCGCCTGCTCGAGCATTTTGCCGACACCTCGCCCAAGGGCGAAAAGCTGCGCGCTGGTGTGGCCGACTTCAGCTACGAGGTTACGGGTAGCGAATTGGTCGCTCTGCTGCTGGAGAGCGCCGAGATTAAACGCTTGCAGCCACGTATCAATCGGGCTTTGCGCGTGCGCGAGTTCAGTGCTGCCATTTATGCTTACACCGACGAGCGCGGGTATCGGCGCTTAGTGGTGGGCCGCCTGCAGCAGTCGCCGCGCACACCGCTGGAGCGCATCGCCGAGTTGCCACGCCTGTCGAATGCGCGCAGTTGGCTGGAGAGCACGGCGCGACGCTTCGAGTTGTGCTATAAGCTCTGTCACCTAGAGGATACCGCCGGCGCTTGCTTTCACTATGGCCTGCACCGCTGTGCGGGCGCGTGCTTAGGGGTGGAGGCACCGGATGCCTACAATGAGCGGGCCGAGCAGGCCATTGCGGCGCTTTCGCGCGGGCTGTCGGGCAGCTTTGTCATTGTCGAGCCAGGGCGCTCGCCCGATGAGCAGGCAGTGGTGATGGTACGGGATGGCGCCTTTGCAGGGTACACCTATTGTTCTGCGCACGAAACCCTTTCGCTCCAGGAGGTGCTGGGCGTGGCGTATATGCCCTTTCAAGACCCGGATGCCGCGCGCATCATTCGAGGGTATCTGGAGCAGCGCAAGGGCGCCGCGCGCGTGCTATCTATCGAGCATTGGCGGCTGCCATGATGGGCGGGCACTTGACCGTAACACATAGCCGCAGAATGCGCAACAATCGCCCAAAGGAGGCTTCAGCCGAATGCGGCAGCGCCCACAGTGGTAAAAAGAAACAGACAGGCACTGGTAGGCATGAATGACCTCTGTTTTCTAATGTCCGCCATTCAAGGCGGGTAATCACGGAACTATGCTCTGGGCGTTGCTGCGGTAAATAGTGGAAAGCAGCAGGGCGATAACAGTAGTGTCAGGAAAGGGCCGCCGTTTCTCACTTATTTAGTGAAGGAGGGCACTTATTTTTTTTATTTTTTAGGCTCTATTTTCATTTCCCTTAATACGCCCATTTGAGGTAAATGGATCCCCACGTGAAGCCTCCTCCAAAGGCGGTCAGAATGAGGTTGTCGTCTTTTCTGAGGCGGTCTTCGTACTCCCACAGGCACAGCGGAATAGTAGCGGCGGTAGTGTTGCCGTACTTGTGGATGTTGACCATGACCTTTTCCATTGGCACGCCTAAGTGTTCGGCTACGGAGCTGATAATGCGCATGTTGGCCTGGTGCGGGACGACCCAGTGCACTTCGTCCACAGTTTTATGGTTGCGGCGAAGGACTTCCTGGGCGGTGCTAACCATGCCTTCGACGGCGAATTTGAAGACGCGCTTGCCTTCCTGATAAACATAATGCTCTCGGCGATCGATTGTTTCATGCGAAGGGGGGCGTAGTGAACCACCGGCTTTCATATGCAAGAATTCGCGCCCTGCGCCGTCACCGCGCAGTATGAAGTCTTGAATGCCGGTACCGTCGCGGCGTCCTTCTAAAAGGACAGCACCGGCACCATCGCCAAAGAGGATGCAGGTATTGCGGTCGGTATAGTCCACAATGGAAGACATCATATCGGCTCCAACGACGACGACCTTTTCGTAAGCACCCGAGACGATGAACTGCGCGCCAGTGATAAGGGCATAAACAAAGCCCGAACAGGCGGCGTTGACATCAAAGCCGAAGGCATTTTTGGCGCCTACTTTATCGCACACCGTGTTAGCAGTGTCAGGGAAGACCATGTCTGCCGTAACGGTGGCGACAATGAGCAGGTCGATTTCGCCGGGCGAAATGCCGGTTTTGAGCATTAGGCCGCGCACGGCTTCGGCAGCCATGTCGCTGGTGGCCCATCCGGGGGTGCGCAGGATGCGGCGCTCCTTGATGCCGGTGCGCGTAGTAATCCACTCATCGGAGGTATCTACCATTTTCTCCAAGTCGGCGTTAGTCAGCCGATATTCCGGCACCCAGCCATTGACACCCGTGATGGCGGCTCGCAATTTGTTTGGCATATTAAGTCCGTGTTAAAATCGGAGCAAAGGTATTGGCAAAAGTCCGCAGCCCATGGGTCAGAGTAGGTGTATTTTTGCGGTTAAATGAAGCATTATTTATCGCTTATCAAATTTAGCCATACGCTTTTCGCCCTTCCGTTTGCGCTAGTGGGTTTTTTTGTCGGCGTTGCCGAGCAGGGGCAAGGTCTGAGCTGGCGGCTTTTGTTTTTGGTAGTGCTGTGTATGGTCTTCGCACGCAGCGCAGCGATGGCCTTTAACCGCTGGTTGGATCGGGACGTGGACGCGCTCAATCCGCGCACGCAAATGCGCGAGATACCAGCAGGTGTCATTTCGCCCCGGGCGGCGCTGCGTTTTGTAGTTCTGTCGTGTGTACTGTTTATCGCAACGACTTATTTCATCAATCCGCTGTGTTTTTATCTGTCGCCGGTGGCGCTGGCTGTCGTGCTAGGTTACAGCTACACTAAGCGCTTTACCTGGTTGTGCCACCTTATTCTGGGTTTAGGGCTGGCGCTGGCACCAGTCGGGGCCTACATCGCAGCTACGGGACGCTTTGGGTGGATATCCATTTTTTACGGCCTTGCCGTTTTGCTCTGGACGGCAGGCTTCGACATCATCTATGCACTGCAAGACGAAGAGTTCGACCGCCAAAACCGCCTGTTTTCCATCCCGGCTCGCGTTGGCAGGGTACGCGCGTTGCACATTTCAGAGTGGCTTCACTTGGGTGCAGCGGCCTTCATGGTTCTCGCCGGCGGCCTCCTGCACAGCCGTTTGCCCGAGGCGCAGTGGCTTGCCTGGTTGGGCACCGCTGTCTTTCTGGCCATGCTCGTTTACCAGCATCAGTTAGTAAAGCCCGATGACCTTAGCCGTGTTAATATGGCCTTCTTCACTACGAATGGCGTGGCGAGCGTCCTTTTTGGTCTTTTGACCATACTTGACCTAATGGTCTTTTAGACTACAACGACTCAAGACGAGGACGTTTCTTACAAACGCCTGCGCAGACTCACGCACAGAGGCCCATAAAATAGCGGAAAATGTGTGCGAGGTCCAGCATCTTTGTTTGCGCTTGCTTCCTTACAAGCTCGGCTGACCCGCAGGGGCCTTTCCGAGCGTTGGCCACACGCCCACATCGCTCGTCATGAAAAAAGTCCCTTTTTCGTTTCGCTCTCCGCACGACCGCTATCTCAAGCGCGTGCTCAGGTACCTGCGCATCGTCCGAGAGACGCTGAAAACTTTTCTGCCCGCCGAGCAATTCGCGCTACTCAACCTGACTGCCCTGCAACTGTCGTCCGAAAGTTTTGTAGGCGCCGACCAGCGGGAAATGTTCTCGGATTTGGTCTATACCTGCGAAACCGTCAGCGGCGACGCAGTACGCATCTGTCTGCTGTTCGAGCATAAAAGCAGCCTCCCCGGGCACCATATTCATGTGCAGATGATCAACTATCTGCGCGGCGTCCAGGAAGAGGACATCCGACAGGGACGCGAGTATTTCACCCTGACCATTCCGATACTGATTTATCACGGAGAGTCTCCCCTGAGTCTCGGCTCGTTGCGCGAGCAGTACGGCCCTGTTTCGCCGCTGCTGGCAGGCTATATCCCGCACTTCGACATTGTTTGCATAGATCTGCAGGCCCTGTCGGACGAGGCCATTGAGCATATGTGTGAAGGGCTTCTGCTGCGATACGTTTTGCTGGCGCTCAAGCATATCCGCGATGCGGAATACTTGCGCGTACATTTTTGCCAAGTGCTTACTTTTGTCGCTGAAAATGAAAATCTTGAGGTGTCGCTGGATTTGTTTGAGGCGACGTTCATCTATATCCAACAAGCATCTACCCTTCAAAAAGAAGAGATTATAGATCTGATACAAACATTGCCGCTGGCCTATGAGCGGCGCGCAAAAAGCGCCTACGAGGAAATTCTGGGGGAAGGTTTCGAGAAAGGCCTTGAAAAGGGTCGTAAGGAAGGCCGCGAGGAAGGTATCGAGATAGGTTTGGAAAGAGCGCTGCGCGCCTTTATGAAGAAAAATCCGGATTGGAGTGAGGCGCGGCTATAGCAGACGCCTTTGAGGTCTCTGTAGAGGTTGTGCAGAGAGTACGGCGTGCGCTTTGACTTCGTCCGGATGCCGGCCTGGTGTTTAAAACAATGCAAACAGATCGCTGACGGCCGGAACGCGCGAGGTGATAAAGCCCTCGGCGTAGCGCACCTGAGCCGAACGGCCGAAGATGCGCGCTTTGGCCTCCATGAAGTCGAGGAAATCTTTGCTCGAAATAGGCGTTTGAGGGCCTTCATCGGGTGCGTCGGGGTCGTAAAACTGCGAGCGGAAGGCCAGGATGGCTTGCATCTTGCGCTCGAAGTAGGGAGAGATGTCCACGATGAAGTGCGGTGTCAGGTGCCGGTCCTGGATGTAGTGGAACACAGACTGGGGGCGCCAGGGTTGCTGGGAGGCGCCGTGGTCGTCGCTGGTTTCGATTTTGATGAGGCCGGCATAGAAGCAGGCATCGGCGGCTAATCGGGCAGCTTTGCCGTGGTCGGGGTGCCGGTCGATGGGCGCGTTGCACAGCACAATGCGCGGCCGATGCTGTCGGATGACGCGGATGATGGCCAGCAGGCTTTCGCGCGAATACTCAAAGAAACCGTCAGGCAGGTTGAGTTGAGTGCGGAAAGTTGCTCCCAGGAGTTGCGCGGCCTTTTGGGCTTCCTGAGTGCGCAAATCGGCGGAGCCGCGCGAGCCTAATTCGCCGCGCGTGAGGTCGAGAAGGCCGAAGGTATAGCCCTTGTCGGCCTGGTGCAGTAGCGTGCCGGAGGCACTCAGTTCAACGTCGTCGGGGTGTACGCCGATGGCCAGGATGTCAACAGTCATGAGTACTTTTGTTCGAGAAAACAGACACTGCTATGGAGATGAGTTCAGACCTCACGGCCCAGTTAGAGGAGATGAAAAAGAGCCTGTCGGCTCTAGAACAATCAGAGCAAAGGTGCAGAGAACAATTGGAAACGCTCAGGCAGCGCTATGCCGACGACCTGTTTGCCGAACGACAGCTGGCGCGTCAGTTGCGCGAAGACCGCCATCGCATTCAGCAGGACTACGAGCGGCTGCGCTTGCAGAAGGGTGGTTTTGGTCTCAAAATGCTGCTGCTGTCCGGCTTTTCGGGCTTCATGAGTGCGTTGTTGTTATGTGCCATTTACGTGTGGTTTTTAAAACCTGCACCCGATTGTATTGCTGAGATGACCCGTTTTCGCGCAGCGCATCAGCTAAACCTAGAGCGCGCCCTAAGCGAGCGGCGCTTCGAGGAGGTGGAGCAGGCGCTGGCGCGTGGCGAACGCTTGCCCGAAAACCGGGCCATACGCCCCGGGCTGGAATTGGCACGTAAGCTGGTAGCTGCTGCCCGGCAGGGATGTCAATGAGTAGGTCTTAGTTGCGCAGCGGTTTGCCGCTTTCAAGCATGTGCTGAATGCGGGCCAGCGTCTTGGGTTCGCCGCACAGGCTCAGGAAGGCCTCGCGTTCAAGGTCAAGCAGGTATTGTTCCGAAACGTGTTGTGGTCCCGTTAGGTCGCCGCCGCAGAGCACCCAGGCGATTTTACGAGCGATTTTTATGTCGTGTTCGGTGGCGTAGTTGCCCAGATACAGCGAGTGCGCGGCGATGTAGAGCGCTCCCAGGCCCGTGCGGCCCAGCACGTACACGTCTTTGCGCGGGATGGGCTGCACATAGTCGTCAGCCATGGCCAGCACGCGCGCTTTTGCCTCACCGATATTGCGGGCCGTGTTGAGCACGACCTGGTCTTTTTGCGGCAGCAGGTAGCCGTAGTTAAAGGCTTGAAACGCCGATGTGGCTACCTGGCCGGTGGCAATGGTTTTAAACTTCTCGATCAGCGTTGGTATCTGCACGTCGCCTTCGCGGCTGTAAGCGTCAGAGGCGCGCACGGCGAACTCCTTCGTGCCGCCGCCGCCAGGTAGCAGACCAACGCCTACTTCCACCAGACCTATGTAGCTCTCTGCAGCGGCAGCTACCGCGTCGCAGTGCATGGCGAACTCGCAACCACCGCCGAACACGTAGCCCTGCGTGGCCATCACCACCGGCACGCTGGAATAGCGCAGGCGCATGGAGGTCTGTTGGAAGAGGTTGACAGCCATGTTTAGCTCGTCCCACTCCTGCTGATAGGCCATCATGGCAATCATCATCAGGTTGGCGCCCACGGTGAAGTTCTGGGCATTGTTGCCAATCACCAGGCCGCGCCAGCCCCCTTCTTCAGCGATGCGAATGCTCTCGTTGAGGCCGCGCAGGATGCCTTCGCCGATAGCATTCATCTTGGAATGAAACTCTAAACACAGCACCCCATCACCGATGTCGTGCAGGGTGCATTCAGTATTGTGGAATACGGGTTTCTGGTTGCGATAGGCGTCGAGCACGATGAACGCCTCGCCGCCGGGCAGCGGTTCGTAGGCCTTTGTTAGTGGGTTGTAGCACAAGCGTTTGCCGCTTTCCATTCGGTAGAACTGCGTGTGGCCGGTTGCCAGCATATCCTTGACCCAGGGAGCAACCTTCTCGCCGCGGGCTTCGGCAGCGGCCACCCCTTCTGCTACACCGACCATGTCCCAGTATTCGAATGGACCTTTGTCCCAGGCGAAGCCGGCGCGCAGGGCGTCGTCAATGGCGTACAGGGTGTCGCTGATTTCCGGCACCCGATTGGAGGCATAAGCAAACAGGCTCAGGAAATAGCGCTGGAGCAACTCGGCACCCGCGTCGTTGGCCTGAAAAATGGCCTTCATGCGGCGTGGCAGCTCATCTATTTGCTTTAGCATATCGAGCAGAGGCAGTTTAGCCTTTTGCGAGGGCCCATATTCGAGCGCCTGCAGGTTGAGCGCCAGCACGACGGAGCGGCCCTTGTCGTCTTTCTGGTCGGTTTTTTGATAAAAGCCTTTGCCTGATTTATCTCCGAAAAATTTGTTTTCAATCAAAAATTGTAAAAACTTAGGCATCTCGAAGGCCTGCACCTGTTCGTCGTTGGGGCAATTTTGGCGCAAGCCGCTGATGACGTGCGCTGCGGTATCCATGCCCACCAGGTCGGCTAGGCGGAAAGTGCCCGTTTTTGGCCGGCCAATAGCCGGGCCAGTGAGTGCGTCCACCGTGGCGATGTCTAAGCCGAGTTCGTAGGTGAGCTGAAATATCTTAGCCATCGAAAACACGCCGATGCGGTTGGCGATGAAGGCCGGAGTGTCTTTGCACAGCACCGTTTGCTTGCCCAAGAACACATCGCCAAAGTGCATGAAGAACTCCGTGACGGCCGGGTCCGTGTCGGCGGTAGGGATGATTTCCAGCAGCCGCATGTAGCGCACCGGGTTGAAGAAGTGGGTGCCGAGGAAGTGTTTTCTGAACTCTTCGCTGCGCCCTTCGGTCATCAGGTGGATAGGAATGCCTGAAGTGTTGGAGCTGACCAGCGAACCGGGTGCGCGGTATTTTTCAACCTTTTCAAAGACCTGGCGCTTAATGTCCAAGCGCTCGACGACGACCTCAATAATCCAGTCGTAATCTTTAATTTTGGGAAAGTCGTCCTCGAAGTTGCCCACCGTGATTCTGCTGGCAAATTTGGTATCGTAGAACGGGTTCAGCTTGGCTTTGAGCGCGTTTTGGAGCGCCTGTTGCCCAATGCGGTTGCGTGCTTCAGGTTTTTGGGTGTCGGCTTCCGGCAGGTCAGGCGGCAGGATGTCGAGCATTAAAACCTCAAAACCACAGCCGGCTAAATGGGCAGCAATGCCTGTGCCCATGAGGCCGGAGCCGAGTACGGCGACTTTCTTGATGTGCTTGACGAGCATACGATCGGAACGAATTTCTGGACAGGAGGTGGTGAGCAAACGTGTGCATGAAGGCAGCGAACCTTCGCCGCGCGAAGGTAGGCACAGGCATTGAATTAGCCCGCGTTGGCCCCAAAATGGTTGGTAAAGATAACGGGTCCCTGACCGGAAAGTTATGCCCCGGGGGCGCGCCGACGCAACAGGTACTCGACGGCTAAAGCGTAGCCCTCCAGGCCTAGGCCGACTATGCACCCGATGCAGCGGGCCGTCAGATAAGAGTAGTGACGGTAAGTCTCGCGCGCAAAGACGTTGCTGATATGCACCTCCACGGTGGGCTTGCCCATGGCAGCCAGCGCATCGGCCAGGGCAATAGACGTGTGCGAGAAGGCGCCGGCATTGATGACAATACCGTCGGCTCGCCGACCCAGCTGGTGCAGGCCGTCTATGAGGGCACCTTCGCTATTGCTCTGTAAGTATTCCAGTTGGGTCTCCGGGAAGCGCTGTCGCAGGTTTTCCAGAAAAGCCTCAAAAGAAATATTGCCGTACCACTGCGGCTCGCGCTGCCCCAGCAGGTTGAGGTTTGGGCCATTCATTATTAAAATACGCATATGCCAGAAACCTTGAAAGCCATCAGCCGAAGTGCAAAAATGCACCGCAACAGGTGCTTCTTGCACCTGCTGGTACGTTGGCTATTTTACCGCACAAAAATAGTTCTGGTCGAGTATGCAAAAGGATAGCTGCGAATGCTTTATATTTGCATGGTCTTTCCATAAAAAAGCGCACGCCCTGTTCAGCCACAGATCATCCGTACTCACTAACCCGGTTTGACCTATGCTGTTTCGCCGCTACAATGAGTCGTCTTTGGACCGCCTCGAGCGAGAGGCAAACAATGACTTTGGGCTTTTGAGAGATTTAGGGCCAGAGCATTTTGATAGCAATCATTTGCTGGATTTACGGGAGGAAATCCGGCAACGTCTGGATCGCTTCGACCGCACTGTGAAGATGCTCACGGTCGCGGGTGCTGCAGCAGCCGGATGGTTCATGGGAGGTATCGGATGCGTGTTTGCGGGCTGGAAGATTATGGCAGTCATCTGTTACACGTTTTCAGGCCTTTTCACCTTGGTTTTTTTGGGAGGGGGCTGGTGGCTGAAATGGAAATACGAAAGCCGGGGCGAACTAATGTACACCCTTTTGCAGGTGGAAGAGGAATTGCGCAATCGCGCGGCCCTGAAAGGGCGGGGAGCCACCTCTCTTTAATATTCTTTCGTCGCGCGTTATCTCTCGTGAGTTTTGCCTATGCTCGAATCGTTCCTTGTCGCCTTTCGGCAAACCTGCGAGCAGGGCAACTTTATCAAATGCACTCTTAGCCGACCCACAGCGCAAGCGCCGACCGCTCTGAAAAACATCTACCTCCGGCCTGTCTTGCTTAAGAAAGGGTATCGCATTGCCTTTACTTACCGCTTTGCCACACGCGACGAGGTAAAAAACTTTACTTTGGAAGAGGCCGAAAGTCAGCTGAAAGTCCTTTTGAGCGGGCAATTTCAAAATGCCGACCTTTTCAGTACCGAACAGGATTACATCCTGTCAAAAGGGCCAAACGGAAAAACCATCTGTCAGGCAAAGCCCCCCAGTCACCGGCAATCGGCCGACTTAAGCCACGACCGCTCCAAAAAGCGCCTGCTCGACCCCACAGCACCCTGGCTGTGCGAACTGGGCATCACCAACCGCCAGGGCCAGGTATTGCCCAGCGCTCAGGATAAATGGAAGCAGATTAACAAGTATTTAGAAATCGTCGAAAGCCTCCTCCGGGCACACCCCTTGCCGCCCGACGCACACATCGCCGACATGGGCAGCGGAAAGGGATATCTCACCTTTGCCCTCTACGACTTCCTGACCCATCGCCTGGGCTTAAACCCTACCATCGTGGGCATCGAACGGCGCGAGAACTTAGTGGAACTCTGCCGGCAAGTGGCTCAAAAAGTAGGCTTCTTAGGCTTGCAATTTCTTGCTCAGGACATTGCTGACCACCGGCCCGAGCGCCTGGATATGCTTATTGCCTTACACGCCTGCGACACCGCCACCGACCTGGCTCTGGCCGCCGGCATCCAGCGCCGGGCACGCATCCTACTAGCCGCCCCGTGCTGCCACAAACACGTGCGCCAGCACATGCGACCCCAAAACGAAATGACCCCGATGATGCGCCACGGCATCCTGGAGGAGCGCCAGGCGGAAATCCTCACCGACGGCATCCGCGCTCTTCTCTTAGAGGCTAATGGATACAAAACCAGCGTCTTCGAGTTCGTATCCACCGAACATACGGCCAAAAACCTGCTCATCACGGCAGTCTCGGCGGCACTGTCCAAAGAACATCGCGCAACTGCCCTAAGGCAAGTGGACGCCCTCAAAGCCAGCTTCGGCCTGCCAGAACACTACCTCGAATACCTGCTGGCAAACAAGACCGACAGCAATGACTAAGCCTTATGGCCTTTCCATTGGTCTATCAGATGAAGTGTCTCTGGCAAACCATTGAGCCGACGCACGTTGGGAGGAAAATGCACAGGATTGGCAAATACCTGCATGCCTGACACCAGCATCTGAACATTATCCAACGCTTTTGAGGCCTTATCTAAATACTGCTGCACCGATTGGCGTGGCAGTGGGTCGTTCAGAATGGTATAAACGTAGTCGGGTTTAAAACTCTGAACGGCGTCTTGCAAATCACTTAAAGATACGCCCGCGCCTAAGTAGAGCACCCGAATACCTCTCCGACGCAGCAAATAAAACAGGAACAGTAGCGTCAGCTCCTGGCGCTCATCCTCAGGCAAATACAGCAAAAAACGCGGAGCATTGGGCTCAGGCTTTAACATCTCGCTGTCAATGGCTACCATCAACTTACGGCGGATGAGCTGGGTGATAAACTTTTCGTGCGCCAGCGAAATGCTACGGGTTAGCCATAATTCGTTCAGGCGGTTTAAAAAGGGATAAATCACGTCCAGCATTACGGGCTCGAAGCCATGCTCCCATTGATAATTCAGGAAAATGCGCTCGAAAGTGGCCTCATCCAGGTCAAGCATGGCCAGCGTCAGGGCCTCAATGCGGTTATCCGTAGTCTCGGTGCGCCGCGTGAATTCGGCGGCTCGCGCGCTGATCTCTTCCGGCGGCATCTTGGCCAGCTTACTTATCTTATAACCCGCGCGGTTCAGAAGCGCTATATTAAAAAGCAAGCGAAGGTTCTCATCGTTATAATAACGAATATTTGTCTCCGTTCGGGCGGGTAAAATAAGCCGATACCGCTTCTCCCAAATCCGAATGGTATGGGCTTTGATGCCTGTGAGGCGCTCTAAGTCTCGAATGGAATAAACGCTCATAATTCTCGGCGGCAAATGTATGCAAACCTCTCTTTTGTTTAAATTCTTCCCAACTCAGCAAGAATAACTGTTCAACGCATATGCTCGAGAAGTGTTCGCCATAAGCCAAGCTTTCGGCAAGCTTTTTGTACAAAAGTTCTATACCACCTGCCGATAAACCGATGAAAATCGCCTTTTCCTAAAAAAAGCGACCGAATTCTTGATGAGTCTACAGAAATACTTACCTTTGACGCACAAAAACTAAGCGAGGTCATGCTTTCCTTTTTTAATAAGAAGTCGAACAACCAGACGCCCAAAGAGCAGCAGCCGGAGTCCAAGAGCCAACTGGACAAGGTGCAGGAGAATATGCAGGTCTTGGATAAAGACGAGATGCTCAAGGTAGAGGGCGGCAAGACGACCTCTAAGCCCTTTGGCCAAACTTTCCCCTGGAATTCCACCTTCGGCGGCACGATACCGCAGTGATTGGAGCCTCACGTTGGTAACAAAACAAGCCCTCCAGGTTAAGTATTGCTTGTCGGGAGGGCTTGTTCTGTTTGTGCGTTTCGGGCCTGTGTGCGCATGCGCGATGGTTGTCGTGTTACCTGTCCCCGATAAAAGCACACTGCCTTCGGGTAGCCCGGCGCCTTATGAAGGCTTTTTTGCCCGAAAGGACCACGTCACCCACACTTGCGCCGCCTCCGAGCCGTCCGGCAAGCGGCCTGTAGAAAGCACGCGCAAGGTCTGGGCCTCGCCAGTAGAAACAGCATCCCGAACCGCCCGCCCAATCTCCCTAACGGCCTCACAAGTAAAACGGAGCGGCTGGTTCGCCTTTTTCAAAAAGGCCGCCTCTATATGGGTAACCAGCATAGACACTGGCTGAGCCTGCTCCTGCACAGCGGCCCAGGCGGGCAAACCCGTAGAAAGCTCCGCTGCAGCACCCTGTGCGGCAAAATAAATAGAGCGAAAAGGGTTCTGCGACCGCCAACAATAAGGCAGCCTAACCACGCAACATTCAGCATCGAGCCGCTCTAAGCGCACGCCCATGAACGCCGCAGCAGGCAACTTCCACCACAAAAAAAGGCTAAAGCGCCACGAAGAACGGAGCCAACGAGTCATTTTGTTTTCCATACGCAAATATACCTCCCTCTTCGCCGGGTTGTGAAAAACAGTTTCTCCGTCCGGTCGCAGCCCTCTTAATCGCCAGACTCGAAGCCACACCTCCCAACGGAGGATGTCGCCTCAAATTCGCGCCTTCGTGGCCTCCAAAAACCCTTCGTGCCTTCGTGGCGGCCTTGCGGCCTGAAGGGGGCGGCGTCGTGCGCAGGCATGGAGGGACAGAGGGTTTAAAAAAACATTAAGTTTGTACAAAGCAAACCCACAACAGCCAGAACCCTCTACTTTTGTATTCATGAGCGGGTATTTTCCAAACATACGCAATATATGAACTGGAGAAGACTTAACGGGCAACGCATCGAAAAGCCGCTCCTGGAGGCGGTGGAGGAAACCATCCGGCGCGAGGTTGCCGAAGGGCATCGGCTCAAGGTCTGCATCGGCACTGACTCACAGGTGCTGGGCGATGAAGTACACTTTGCCACAGTCATCGTGTTTCTGCGCGAGAAACGCGGTGGCTTTATGTTCATCTCCAACGACAAAAGCACGCGCCAGATGAGCCTGCGCGAACGCATGATCCTGGAAGTGGGCCGTTCCGTCGAAGTTGCCTACTCGCTGTGCGAACTCCTGGATCGCTACGATGTCGGCCTGGAGGTGCATGCCGACATTAACACCGACCCGATGTTCGAGAGCAATGCGGCCCTGAAAGAGGCCATGGGCTACATCCTCAGCATGGGTTTCGAGTTCAAGGCCAAGCCTGATGCCTTTGCCTCGTCCTCCTGCGCCGACAAGTTCGTGTAGGGCCGCCTGGATACGGGGGGCATGCGCAGGGTACCAAGCACGCCTGGTGCCGTCCATGCACGAGCCGCTGCTTACGAAGGGCGAAAACGCCCGCAACGCTCAGAGGGCACCTTTCCGCATCTTACCTTTGCCCTATGAATCGCCAAACGCTGGTCGCGGAAATTTTCCGCCGAAAAACCTTCCTCTGTGTCGGATTAGACACCTTGCCTGCGCGCTTGCCGCAGCCGTTACAAGGACGAGCCGACGGGGTGGTCGAGTTCAACCGCCGCATCATAGACGCCACGCGCGACCTATGCATCGCCTACAAACCCAATCTGGCCTTCTACGAAGCGCGCGGAGCCGAAGGCTGGCGCGACTTTGAGCAAACGGTGCAGTACATCGGCTCCGAGCATTTCATCATTGCCGATGCCAAGCGCGGCGACATCGGCAACACCTCGCGCCTGTATGCTGAGGCGTTCTTCCAGCATCTGTCCTGCGACGCCGTTACCGTAGCGCCCTATATGGGTGCCGATAGCGTTGAGCCATTCCTGTCCTTCGAGGGCAAGTGGGCCATCGTGTTGGCCCTGACGTCGAATGCGGGCAGTGCTGATTTCCAGCAACAGCGTCTGGCCTTGGAGGGCGCGCTGCTCTGGGAGCGCGTCATTGGGCAGGCGCGCTACTGGGGAACATCGGAAAACCTGATGTTCGTCGTAGGAGCCACGCACCCCGAAGCATTCGCGCGTGTGCGTGCGCTTACTCCGGAGCATTTCCTGCTCGTGCCGGGCGTAGGCGCCCAGGGCGGTGACCTAGAGGCCGTTTGCCGCTATGGCCTCACGCGCGACTGCGGGCTGCTCGTCAATGCCTCGCGCAGCATTCTGTACGCCTCCTCGGGCAAAGACTTTGGCGAGGCTGCGCGCGCCGAGGCCCAGCGCTTACAGCAGCAGATGGCTCGCCTGTTGGAGACCTTTACTGGTTGATGAGTATCGGCGCCGTCTTTCCTGAGCCCATGATGACGATTTTGGCGTTGGGCGAAGCTGCCAGCTCCCGCTGCACCTTAATCTGTTCGTACTGCAGCAGCTTGTCGGTCAGCGAGGCCGTCAGAATGCGCTGATAGTCGGCAATGCCCTGCGCTTCCACGCGCTTGCGCTCGGCTTCCTGGCGCTCTTTGTCCAGGATAAATTTCATCTTTTGCGCCTCCTGTTCAGCGTTGATTTTGGCCTCAATGGCGGCCTTGACCGACGGCGGCAGATTGATGTTCCGGATAAGCACCTGTTCCAGGATGAGCCCGCGCTCTTTAAAATCTTTTTCAATGGCATCGGACAGGCGCTGCTGAAATTCGTCGCGCTTGGTCGAGTATAGCGACACCGCGTCGTAATAAGCCGCATAGTCGCGAATTTTGGTGCGTACTAAGGGGCGTACAATGACGTCGCGGTAGCCCTGGCCAATCGTGCGCAGAATGTCGGGGGCCTTTTCAGGTACCACGCGAAAAAGCGCCGTCAGATCAATAACCACCTCCAGACCATCAGACGACAGCACGCGGATGGCGTCGTCGCCCATGCGCTGGCTCTCGTCATGCACGCCCGACATGGTGTAGTTTTGGGTGCGGATGTCGAAATGAATGACCTCCACGAGCGGGTTGACGACGTTGAGGCCCTCCGTCAGTATGCCGGGTTGCACCTTGCCAAAAAGCGTCTGCACACCCACCGTACCAGGTGAAATCTGGACGAAACAGGCGCTCAGCAAGCCCAGCACAATCAGGCCAAAGCCGACAAAGCGGCCGATGCGGCCAAACTGGCCGAAAGGTGAGCCGGGCACCGGACGCCGAAGCGTCAGCGAAATGGCCAGAATAATCAGACCGAGAAAAACAAGAACCATAGCCGTGAGATGTGGAAGTGAGTGAGTATGAATACCGGGAGGGGTGGCTCAAAGTACGCTGGCAAACTGACGCAACAGACGTACATCGTTTTCGAATAACAGGCGGATATCCGGAATGTTAAACAGGCGCAGGGCCTGCCGTTCGATGCCCATGCCAAAGGCAAACCCAGAGTAGCGGCTACTGTCAATGCCACAGTTTTCGAGTACTTGAGGGTCCACCATGCCACATCCCAAAATTTCCAGCCAGCCGGTGCCCTTAGTGAGGCGGCGGTTTTCCTCGGTGTCTGTGCCCAGCCAGATGTCCATCTCAGCGCTGGGTTCGGTGAAGGGGAAAAACGACGGCCGCAGGCGAATTTTAGGTGCGCCAAACATCTCCTGGGCGAAATAGAGCAGTGTTTGCTTCATATCAGCAAACGAAACGCCTTCGTCCACATACAGCCCTTCCACCTGATGGAACTGAGCGTGCGAGCGTGCCGAAATGGTCTCATTGCGATAAACGCGCCCTGGGGCGATAATGCGAATCGGGGGCTTGCGTGTCGTCATCACGCGTGCTTGCACGTTGCTGGTGTGCGTGCGCAGGAGCATGCCCGGAGCGTCCACCACATAGAAAGTGTCTTGCATATCGCGCGCTGGGTGGTCTTCGGGCGTGTTCATGGCCGTGAAGTTGTACCAGTCGTGCTCGATTTCCGGCCCGTCGGCCACTGCAAAGCCGATGCGTTCAAAGATGGCGATAATGCGCTCCAGCGTAATGGCCACCGGATGGCGCGCGCCCAGCGGGAGCGGTTCACCCGGCGCCGTCAGGTCGAGAGCGGCGGCACTGGCCTGCTCGGCCCTGACCTCCAACTCCGCTTTGGCACTCTGGTAGCGCTCCTCAGCGGCCTGCTTCAGGGCATTGACCACCTGCCCGTATTCGCGCTTCTGCTCCGCCGGAATGTGACGCATCTGTTCCATGTAGGTCTTCACCAACCCTTTGGAACCAAGATAGCGCACGCGAAACTGCTCCAAAGCCTCTGCAGTAGAAACATCTTCAGCGCCCAGCGCTTCTGTGACTCGTTTTACTTCTGCCAGTAAGTCGTTGCCAATAGGATGAGACATGCGTGTGGTTTTTTTATGCGTCAAAGGTACGAGGCGATGCGCGAAGCACAGCAAGATAGCATAGCCTTCGACCGACAACCTCCGTTGCCCGCCTCTGCAGATGGCTTGCTCCATTCCCTGTGAACACTGGCGAAGTGGCCCCAAAGGCTGTTCAGCGCATGTTGGGTATCTTCTGCTGGGCCTGCAGGAGCGGCACCTCCGGTTAGCGCAGCGCTGAGGAGTATGCTGCCAGCACCTGCTCAGCGGCGGCAAAGGGCGACAGCCGACCAGCAGCCACCTCAGCCTCCAGTGTCGGCAGCAGCGTGCGTACGGCGGGGTGTTGGTAGAAGCCCTGGCGCAGGCTGTCCTCGATGCTTTCCCGCAACCAGTAAAGCGCCTGCCGTTGGCGCTGTTGGGCGAAGTAACCGCTGTCCTGAAACCGGCGCAGGCACTCCTGCACGGCCTGCCACACCTCGGCAATGCCGGAGCCTTCTGTGCTGCTGCAGGTCAGCACGGGCGGCGTCCAGCCGCTGGGGTGCGGGGGCAGCAGGTGCACAGCATTCCGGTAATAGCCCTGCGCCTGGCGAGCCAGTTGCAGGCGCTCACCGTCGGCTTTGTTCACCACCAACAGGTCGGCCATCTCGACAATGCCGCGCTTGATGCCCTGCAGCTCGTCGCCCGCGCCGGGCAGCAACAGGAGCAGAAAAATGTCGGCAATGTGGCGGGCCGCAATTTCCGACTGACCCACGCCCACGGTTTCTATTAGCACCAGCTCGTAGCCGGCGGCTTCTACCAGGCGGATGGTTTCGCGCGTTTTGCGGGCCACACCGCCCAACGAGCTGCCAGCAGGCGAGGGGCGAATGAAAACGCGCTCCGAAGCCGACAGGCGCTCCATACGCGTTTTGTCGCCCAGGATACTGCCACCGCTGACGGCGCTGGAAGGGTCAATGGCCAGTACGGCCACACGGCGGCCTTCCTCTACGGCGCGCATGCCTACGGCTTCGATGAATGAGCTCTTGCCCACACCCGGTGCGCCGGTGACGGCTAAGCGCAGCGTGTGCTCGCCCGAGGTATCCGTTAGCAGCCCAAGAAGTTGCTGCGCCAGCACCTGATGTTCGGGCCGCGCACTCTCGATGAGCGTAATGGCGCGGCCCAGCGCGACGCGGTCGCCAGCGCGGATGCCTTCGGCGTACTGTTCCACAGACCATTGCGAGCGCGGCATGGGCAGGCAGTGTTTTGGGCAAAGATGCGGGGCTTTGGGCGCACATCTGTAGAAAATGGCGCGTCGGTGCGGGCTTTATGGCGCTAAGGTAGTGCGTAGCCATTGCGCCAGGGTTTGGGCAGGTACCTGCTCGATAGGATGTGGCAGGTTGGGCAGGCGCTCTAGGCGGGCGTTGGGCAGCCAGCGCGCCGCTTGCTCGGACTCCTCGAGGCTAACCATCTGGTCGCATTCCCCCAGACCAATGCGCACCGGGCAGGTGATGCGGCGCAGGTCGGCTTCGCCAAGTGCCTCGCCAGTGGCCAGCCGGCGCAGCAGGTCGGCGGTCTGGCGCACCACCTCGCGCCAGTCCTGAGCGCGGTGGCGTTG
>FQKF010003500.1_pt1 | contig 26599 bp, 20 predicted proteins | sample 1504521 | NCBI WGS metagenome assembly FQKF01 (sample SAMEA4475357, study PRJEB15587) | soil metagenome | biome: Soil; feature: Field | place: India | collected 2015-03-11 | depth 0 m
TTTTTTTTTGCCGAAAAATTACATCCTGAACGCCGCTGCTGCAAACGCCAGCCCGCCGCCCGACCCAATGAAAAAGCATAGGTCGCCCGGGCACACGGTGCCTTTTTCCCAGGCTTCGTTGAGGGCCATTGGAATGCAGGCACTGCCGGTGTAACCGAAGCGCTGCATCACGGTGACTGCCCGCTCGCGGGGCACGCCCAGCCGATCCATGGTTTCCCAAATGCTGTTGATGTTGATCTGGGTAAGGAAAAAATGCTGTACCTGTTGCGGCTCGACGCCGATGCGTCGGCAGAGTTCCCATGCCAGTTCCGACCAGATGGTGGGATTAAGTTCTTTGGGAAACTTGCGCACAAACTGGAGCTGGTGGTGGTGATTGGCCAAGGCGTCCGGTGTTACGGGCTCACGCGTGCCGCCGGCGTAGATGCCCATCCAGTCGTAGTACTCACCCAGCGTACGCAGTTCGCTAGCCAAAAAGCCGATCGCCGGTGATTGCCCCTTGTCGGGTCTTGCCTGAAGCAACACTGCTCCTGCTCCGTCGGCAAAAAGAGTTACGGTTTTCTTGTCTGCCAAGTTCAGGTGCTTGCTCATAGCATAGGCCCCGATGACCAAGACATTCTGGTAGTGCTCGTCGGAGCGAATGTACTTGGCGCCGACATCGAGTGCGGTTACGAAGCCCGCACAAGCAGCGTTGAGGTCGAAGGTACCGGCTTTCTTTGCGCCAAGGCGGTACTGTAAGACCGCAGCCGTGGCGGGAGAGACGTACTCCGGGGTATCGGTGGCGACGATGAGCAAGTCGAGTGCTTCTACCTCGACCCCTGCTCGTTCGAGAGCCTGACGGGCAGCGCCTTCAGCCAGTGTTACGGTGCTTTCGCCCTCTGCGCACCAATGTCGTTCGTAAATGTGCACGTTGGTGCGCAGCCAAGTATCTACATCTTCACCCAGCAGGTCGTTGAAATAATGGTTGGGAAGAACCCGCTGAGGCACAGCGGCGCCGACAGAAGTAATAACTGGAATTGACACGCTCTATAGCAAGGATAAATAAAAAAAGTCTGGGGCGACCGTTGAAAGCCGCCCCAGAGAATACGTTTACTTTTTAGATAGGCCGGGCAAATTCACTTTGAGTTCTACAGAATACAGCCGGCCAATGGGCGGCGAAGCTACAAATTCGCGGATTCTTACATCCAGCAAATTGACCACCTGTGCCGATAGCGTGTAGCGCTCTTTGAAGGTGTAGCCCGCGCTAAGGTCGAGGTTCAACTGGCCGCCTAAGGGGCCATAGTTGAACGACCTGCCGACCCGACGACCCTCGATAACGGGGCTGCCGCCATAAATCAGGCTTTGGTTGGTATTGGCCGCGACGTTGATGCCGGAGAAGAAGTCGTATGCGTTGTACCAACGACCGAAGAGGTTGGTAAAAAAGCCACCTCTGACATAATTCAAGCCTGCACCAACTTTGTGGGTTGGAGTGTTGATGGGCAGATCGTTCTCGTCTACCACACCATTGCGGTTGCCGTCGTTGCTGAGGTCGTTTCGATCGAGGCTGTAACCAAACCAGGAGTAGTTGAGCATGCCCGACAGGCCTTTAGCAAGGTTCACGTTTAGGCCAAGGTCAAACCCGTAGGTATTGACATTGCCAAAGTTGACGTAGCTGAGCACTAAGTCAGCACCCCTATCGCCATCAGGCAGAGGCGTAGTAGTGGCGATTTCACTAATGGGCTGGTTGCCCCGTAGCGTACCGTAGCCTCGGATTCGGGGAATTCTGGGGGTGTTGGGATCGCCGTCATGGTCAAACAGTTCCCGGTCGGTGGCGACGTTGATGGCCGGGCTCAGGAAGTTTTTCGAGCGGTTAAAGTAAGCGTTAGCGTCCACGTAGATCCGTTTTCCCAGTTGGGCTTTGTAGCCCATTTCGATGGTTTGAATGCGCTCAACCTGGAGTTTGGGCACCTGAAACTGCCCGACGACGGTATTGGTAACAACATCCACTTCTTTGATGGTGAAGCCTTCGCCGTTGCCGAGCAGGAGACCTCCGAAAATATTGGCACTCAGGTTGAGGATAGTGGGCGCGGCGATCCCTTCGCCGTAGGTAAGACGCAGGGCGCTGTTGTCGGTAGAATACACTAAGGCTGCCTTGGGGATGAAATTGAAGCCGTACAGTTCGTGGTTGTCGGCGCGGGCGGCCACAACGGCGCGCAGGTTGCCAAATTTGCGTTCCAGTTGCAAATAGCCGCCTAACTGGTTGATCACGATAGGGCCTGCTTTGTCAAGCAAGTACGTCTGGCGGCTATCGGCTTTATCGCGCTGATACTGAACACCTACGATGAAGTCGAACAGCTGGGGGAAAGCATAATTATACTGTGCCTCCGCATTCAGACGCTGCGAGTAATCCTGGAAAAGCGCGCCTCTGGGTAGGTGTAATCCTGTCGTGGGCGACAGTGGCAGGTACTGAGTAGCGATGGAGCGAGTGCGCGCCTCCTCCTCGGAAAAGCCATTTGCGATGTAGGAGAAATAGTTCACCGTCCGCTGGTTCATAGCGATAGTACTGTCGGTCGTGCTCCAGGTGTTGTACACATTGAGGAAGAGCCGCGGCGACACATAGCGGGCCTGGAGCCACGACACGCGCCAGTCTCTTATTTGGTTTCGACCTGCGTTAGTATTTCCGATGTTGTTGCTGTTGCTGGCCCCATAACCGATGATAATGTCGCTGGTCTTGTTCACACTGTAATACAGCTGTGCCTCTCCGCGTAGCGAGTTGAAATTTCGGTCGAGCGAATACTCCGGTAAGGCAAAAGCACCACCCGGCGCTGCCGCGCTGAGGACGTACACGGTGTCGGTGAAGTCAAATTCTTCGCCCTGAGTGTATTCTCCGCTGATTTTGAAGGCGAAGCGCTCGCCCACCTTCATGGCGTGGCGCAAGCGCGCGGTCAGCACCTTTTGGTTACCAGCGCCTAAGGCAACGGTAGTGCCCTCCGAGGTACGGGGGTCTTTAGTAATGGTATTGAGCAAGCCGTTATGGGCGTTAGGGCCATACAGCGCTGACGAAGGCCCCAGGATAACCTCAATGCGCTCTATATCCTCCTTTATGGTTGTGCTCAGAGCGCCAAGAGGCAGACCCGTAGCAATGAGGGCGGAAAAGCGGTTGTCGTTAATCTGAAGATTTTTAGGGTTGAAAGCCGAATTGAAGCCCCTAGCGTTGATACCGATACCAAGCACCCCGGAGCGCACATAGTCCACCCCTTTTTGCCGACCCAGCAATTCTGCTACGTTGAAAGAGGGTAATTCGGCGATGGCCCTGGCATTGATTACCGAGATGGTAGCCGGCGCGTTGGTGAGTTTTTCTGCCCGACGGCTGACAGATACGACGACCTCGTTGCCCTGAATTCCTGACTCGGTCAGCGCCACATCGAGAGTCGTGGTACGGTTGGCCTCTACGCGTACAGAGAACGTTCTGGTTTCGTAGCCAATGAAGGAGAAGAGCAACGTGTAAGTACCCACAGGCAAAGAGAGGGTGTAGGACCCATCCACTTGGGTAAGAGTACCTGTGGTAGCGCTGGCCGTAGCGCCGCCCACTACGATAGATGCTCCAGGTAGCGGCTCATTGTTCGCCTGGTCAGTAACCTTACCACTGACGGTGCCACGCTGTGCAGCCACGCTCAGGCTCCACAGGACACAGAGGAAAGTAAACGATTTTTTCATACGTCTTATTCATGTGTTAGTGAAAGAGAAAATGATTTGAAATCTTGTGCAAAACCGTTTACACGGCAGGCGCACGACGCCCCCCTCACAACCGGAGATATTGCCCACCAACACTTATTCAAACGGCAAAAACCAGAGCAGCCCTGCCTGTAAAGCATTGAGGTCTTAAAATTTCAGCGGCGTTCTCGCCGGCACAACAGCAAGTATTATTGTGCTGTGAAGGTAATTATTAAACAATATTCTGGAAGAAACAACGTCCATGTTTTTTATCCCTTGACGCAAGAAAACAAATCGGTAAAAAAAGCACATAAGAGCCTGACCTTTAGAAGTTTAGACAACCCAAAAAGGCTGGTGGACTCATCCGCGCTCGAGGCCTCAGATCTCCCTAAAATTTTCGTTCATTCTCGCTGCAAAAAACGTTTGATGGCTTCGTTGACGCCAGCGGCTCCCTCCCACTGCACAAAGTGCCCGCAATTGGGCAGCAAGACCAATTCGCTATCGGGGATGCGCTCCTGCGCCAGTTGCGCCACCTGTTGGGTGGTCAAGCTAGGGTGCAAGATGCGGTTGGGTATGAGGGCGTCATTTTCTCCGAAAATAATCAGCACTGGAAGGCGTAAATCGCCCAGGCGCTCAAAGACCGGCTCCTCGAGCATGCCATTGACACACCGTGGTATCATTCGGCAGTAGGCGGCGTACTCACTCGTCTGGCGCAGGCGCAACCGATCTTGGTACATAAATTCTGCATCGGCCGGAAACTTGACGAAGTTCAGCTCAAAGTTTTTGCGGATTTGCGCTTCCGAAGTATTCATCAACATTTCGGGAGTGTAAACGGCGCGAAGCCACATCTTTTCTTGGTCGGAGAAGGTTTCGATGCCCGCAGGTGCGAGCAAAATCATTTTTTTAACCCGGTCGTTGCCCTGTAGTACTTCAGTGAGGGCAATTTGCCCGCCCATGGAATGTCCTACCAGTACGACGTTTTGTAGGTGTAAGGAGTCCATCAGCTCCCGTATAGTACTGGCAAAGAATGCCATTCCGTAAGGGTATTCGTCGCTTTTAGAAGACAGACCGTAGCCCGGTAAGTCGAGCGCTATGCAACGGAAGTGCTGGCCCAGGGTGTCGAGGTTTTTCCACCAAGCCTTCAGGTTGCTGCCCAGCCCATGGATGAAGAGGAGGGTCTTCTGACCAGTGCCGCGATCAAGGTAAGCGATTTTTTTGCCGCCGGACAGGACAACAAAACGGACATCTGCGAGATAGATACTGTCTTGCATAGGGTGATAGGCGAATACCTGATGGACTGGTGTTTTCGATACGGGGCTGCGCATTGGGTTGGCCCAGTTTTCAGTGGCCCACAGGGCGGTCCCTACACATAGCAAGGCACCGATGGCAATGACTCGGGCGGGTGTAACTTTTTTCCATAAAAAAACCACCAGTCCTACGGCTGTCGCGGCTACGATAGCCAGCGATGCCGCTACCGCCGGATTGCGAACTGTCCCCGTTGTGTATGGCGTCAGGGCGCCGTAGTACACGGAGAAATGCACCACAATAGCCGTTACTGAGGCCAGCGCAGGTACCAGGAAGGGCACGTTCCTCCCAAAAATGCCGAACAACACTGGCACAAAAGCCGCCGAGAAAAAGGCGTAAACCCCGTTCTGCGCTAAAATGCCAACGCTCAGATTGGGATGCAACAACTGTTGATAACTCCACACGCCAGAAACTACGGCCAGTAATACAATCATCGCTTTATTTACGACCACCAGGCGCTCTGTTGTCATAGATCTGCCGCCGCTCCATTTTCGCGCCAACGGCGCTATTAGGTCATTGGTAAACGTGGTGGATAGCGACTGTATCAGCCCCTCCAGCGTCGAGAGCCCGGCCGACAGCAACCCCAGCACTACCAGCAATCCCATACCCACCGGAAAGACCCGCACCACATACGCCGACACAATGCCATCCATTTTTAGCGCCACGCCATCGACAGTTAGGTCAGGGAAAGCGAGGCGAGCATAGAACCCAGTAAACAATACAGCAAAAAACACAGACTCCGCCAAAATGGCAATTAGCAGGTAGCGGTTTACATCTTTTTCACTGCGCAACAGCAGCGACCGGGTTATAATGTGCGGCTGGCACACAATGGCAATGCCAATGACAAAGTTGCAAAAGGCCACCTCGAACCAGTCCCGAAACAGTGGGCTCTTCGGATTGGTATTTTTCACCAGCAACGGATCAATGGCCGCCAATTTCTCCCAAAAGTCGCTCAACCCGTAGCGGAAATGCTCCCCGCCTGAGGCCAGCAAGATCACTGCCACCACTAACATCAGCCCTGCCTGCAAGGCGTTGGTGTACACCATCGAATTGGCCCCGCCAAACATCATATATCCAAAGACCACCACCACCAACCCTATCAGTACCGGCAATTCGGCGGCCCCGAGTGCACCCGATAGCACCTTAGTCAACCCTACACAAATCAGCACAATAAACGTAATAAGCAATAGCGATAACACCGCAAACCACAGCGCAAGCCCCGAGCTGTCGTAGCGCTTACCCATCCACTGCGATAAAGTCAGCGCTTTCACCGATGCCCCATAACGCCGAAAACTGCGCGTCAGCACCACCAACGACAGATATAACCCCAGCGGCAGCACCACCGACATGGCCAAAAAGGCACTCCACCCAAACATGGCCACAAAACCGGGATTGATAATAAATGTAGCCGCACTCGTGATGCCCGCCGCCAGCGATAACCCTACCACTACTGGTGAGAAGCCTTGCGAGCCTAACGCATAATCGGCAAGCGTTTGGGTGCGCCGGGCAGCCCGAATGGCTAAGAAAACCAGCAGCCCACCGTAAGCGATAAGAAGCGCAAGGGTAGCATAAGTCCAGTCATTGTTTTGCATCTTTATTTCCTATATTTGATGTTTCTCCCAAACGACACTTGCGTAAATCCGCTGCATACGGCAATGATTTGCCGAGCCAAAGTAGGGAGCAGAAGAGGCTTCTCTTCGGAGAAAAGTACCCATTCCTAACAGATTTCGTGTCTTTTTTCAGGCTGACCGAATGACCTGCAGCAATACAATGACGGGAGAATTCAGTTTTCAATCAACTGATTATTAGCAGATTATACTACACTTTGCCTCCGCTACCTTCTGATTTTACCCGTTAAAAATTGCCCTTGACCGAAAAACAGCGGTTAACCTCAGTGAAGCGGTGAAGCAGGCGAGCGCGCCTAATTTTGCCTGCTATGAAAAGACTTCAAGACAAAACAGCCATTATCACAGGCGGTGCCAGCGGCATCGGAAAGGCCACTGTCCTGCGTTTTCTGGAAGAAGGCGCCAATGTTGCCATCTGGGACATCCACGATGAGCGAGGCCACACTCTGCTCAAACATTGCCGAAGCCAGGGGCTTCCTGTGGCCTACTTTCATGTGGATACCACGAATTTCGAAGCCGTGACAGCTGCCGCAGCCGAAGTGGTCAAAACCTTTGGCGGCATCCACATTCTGGTCAATAACGCTGGCATTACCCAGGACTCCTCGCTCAAAAAAATGACCCTTGAGCAATGGAATGCTGTCCTGGCCGTCAACCTCACCGGCGTCTTCCACTGCACCAAGGCTGTTTATCCTTACTTAGAAGCCCAGGGTTGGGGACGCATCCTGTCGGCGGCTTCTGTGGTTGGCCTGTACGGCAACTTCGGCCAGACCAATTACGTCGCCACCAAGGCTGGCGTCATCGGCATGACTAAGGTCTGGGCCAAAGAATTTGGCCGAAAGGGCATTACCGCCAACGCCGTCGCTCCGGGCTTCATCCAGACCGAAATGATGAATACTATCCCGGAAGACATCCTTCAGGGCATGAAAGCCAAAGCTCCCGTCGGGCGCCTTGGCCAGCCAGAAGAGGTGGCCGCTGTGTATGCCTTTCTCGCCTCCGATGAGGCCGGCTTCATCAATGGTGCCACCATCAGCGTTGACGGCGGGCTGACCCTGTAACGCGCAGACGAGACCACCAGACAGTACGGCACCTTTACGAAACCATCAAGACCTCCAAAATAAACCCATTCAGGCCCATGGCACTCCTTTCAATAGGCCAGCCGCTTTTTCCACCTCCACATCGCGCGTTCTATTGGGGTAAGCCCGTAAACTTGTGTCCGTATTTCCTGCCTCGACGCATGCGCAGTAAATTGCAAAAATTCTTCGAATTTTCTCGAACGCTGCTCCCGCATGAGACGACGTGGCTGCTATCACAGCAACACTTCGACGACACAGTCAAGGTGGCCATACTGGAGCGGGTGCACGACAATTGTCACTGCCTCAACGACCAGGATTGCCAACCCTTCGACGATACTATTGACAAACGCAAATACTCTAACCTCAAATACTGGATAACCGAGCGACTCCGAGCACTCGACGTAGATATCCACTTAGCCTGGCTCCTCGATACTGAGCGTAAAATCCTGACCGACACCATAGAGCCAGAAACCGAAGCACGCCTGCTGCACGAAATTAAAACCTGCCAGCCCACGTGGTTTTACTTTGTCAAATTCTACGAAGTTGTACAGGCCTATCGCCACTTATTGCTCATCCGCATGCGCTACGCCGAACACGAGCAGGTAGCGCTCTTTCTCCAAAAAAACGAGGCCGCCTGGCAGCGCTCTCTGTGCATCAGCGACGAACTACACCGCGCCACCCATGACATCGTCCGGCAATATGCCGGAGAGCCCACCCCTTCCATCCAATGGGAGCAACGACTGACTGACCTATTCTATGACGAAACCCTCGACGGCTGGAACCGATACATGGCCTTGGTACGGCTTACCTTCCTCTACTACAACTACCGCCGCTTCGAACCACTGCTGGAAAAGTACCAGTACTTCGAACAACAACTGTCGAAGGGCAGATTTTACTCTAAGCGCATCCTAATAAATTACTACGGCAATCGCCTGCTCTTGCACGTCAAGTTCCAGCAGTTTGACAAAGCCGAGTACTATGGCTACCTTTCCGTAAGGGTCAAAAACTTAGACTACGTCCACTACATGAACAACCTATGCGCTGTGCTGATCCGACAAAAGAAGCACCGCGAAGCCTTAGCTCTGCTCAAAAATGCTCAGCCCGAATGCAAGAAAACCCCTAGCTTTCACAACAAAATTGGCTTTGTCAGCCTGTACATGCAGTGTATGAACCACTTTGAGCAATACCTCGCCGTCGAAAACTACGCCGAAACGTATCTGCGCGCCTACCCTAAGGAAATCTTTCAACACCGCTGGCACCTGTTCTTTACCGGCTACTTAAAGAGCCTGTTTGCCCAGCGCAAGCTCGACCGCCTGCTAAAAGCTTGCAAAAAATACAAACTCCTCGAACGCGAAGCCGCTTACATCGATAAACCCTTCTATTTGCCGGTAATACGCTGGTACTACGCCGTCGCGGCCCTACACACCCAACGCGAAACGCTGGAGCAGATTAAAACCTCTCTCCCAGCTTTCATGCCCAAACACTGCCTCGACTCCGACAAACTATCGGAAATCCGAGAATTAGTCCTGCAAATCAAGGCCTTAGAACCCCAGCTGAGTGCCTTTTTGGAAAAATTAGGGCGCCAGGCGGGATGGAAATGGTGATAAAACAGGCCTTGCGCTCCACTTCTCATGCAACAATGCCCATTTTCAGCCCGGCCGCTTGTACAAAGAGGGTTCCGGCTGAGAATATCGCTCATATATGGAGCACGCAGTCGGATGGAGGCGAGAGATTGCGCTGTTAGAAGCGGCATTAGCCTCGCCAAAGGCGGAGCTACGCGTTATTTACGGGCACCAAAGAGGGCAGAGCCATGAGGCGTTCTGCCCCCTCACGGTATCTTCTTCCCCTGCATGGCCTCTCGGATAGTGGCGTCCATAGCGCGATGGGCAAGGGGAGCAGTGTATTCATTGAGTTGCTGGATGGCGGCGTGGATGCGGTCTTTGTCGTCGCCTTGAGTGGTTTCTTGCAGGGCCTGAAGGAGGGAACGCGTGGTGGCTTTCTCCGTTTCGGTGAGAAGAGTGTCGTTTTGCTGGAGGAATTTTTCGCCGGCGAGCAGGAGGGTCTGTGCCTCGTTGCGGGCCTCTAAGAGTGCGCGAGTACGCATATCTTCAGCGGCATGGGCGATGCTGTCCATGAGCATGCGAGTCATGTCTTCGTCCGTGATGCCGTAGGCTGGTCGGATGTCAATCTGCTGCTCAATGCCAGAGCGCAGTTCTTTAGCACGGACGGTCAGGATGCCGTCAGCGTTGATAATGAAGACGATTTCGATTTTAGGTAGGCCTGCGGGCATGGGCGGAATTCCGCCCAGAATGAACTCGCCAAGTTTTCGGTTATGCCGCACTAAGTCGCGCTCGCCTTGATAGACGGCGATTTTGAGATTTTTCTGACCATCTACGCTAGTGGTGTACTGGCGGGCAGCGCGGATGGGAACTTTGGCGTTGCGAGGGATGATGACGTCCATGAGGCCGCCGACGGTTTCGATACCAAGCGACAAGGGCGTTACATCGAGCAAGAGCAGGTCGCGCTGATTGCCGGCTAAGATATCGGCCTGCACAGCAGCCCCTAAGGCAACTACTTCATCGGGGTCGAGGCTGCCGAAGGGCGGTTGGCCGAAAAATTCGGCCACGCAGCGCTTCACCATAGGCACGCGAGTACTGCCGCCGACGAGGACGACTTTCTCGATGTCTCTAGGTCTAAGGCCCGCATCGCGCAGGGCGTTGGCGCAGCAGTCCAGTGTGCGTTGCACAAGCGGCTCGATAGCGCGCTCAAAGTCGGCGCGCTGAATGCGCACGGCTTTGCCAAACACTTCGGCTTCGCAGACATCGGTATTGGAGAGTGCCTTCTTCACAGACTCGGCCTGCAGGCGAAGTTCCTGAGCGGCGGCTTTGTCGGAGCCCAGCGCATCTAAAGCGAGACCGGCCTGCCGGAGCAGCACATCGACTAAGGCACGGTCGAAGTCATCGCCGCCAAGAAAAGTATCGCCATTAGTAGCCAACACCTCAAAGATACCCTCGTGGATTTTAAGGATAGAAATATCGAAAGTGCCGCCTCCAAGGTCATACACAGCAATGGTTTCGGTGTGCGTAGAATTGAGACCGATACCATAGGCCAGCGCAGCGGCGGTAGGCTCATTGACGATGCGCAATACATCCAAGCCTGCCAGTCGCCCAGCATCGCGGGTGGCCTGTCGCTGGTTGTCGTTGAAATAGGCCGGCACGGTAATGACGGCTTTGCTGACCGGGCGCCCCAGCTCGGTTTCGGCGCGACGCTTAAGGGCACGCAGAATTTCGGCGCTCAACTCAATAGGAGTGAAAAAACGGTCGCGTACGCGGATTTTCACTAACGACTCGGTGTCGTCATCCAACACCTGATAACCTAAGAAGCCCTGAAAATCAGCGACATCCCTGTAAGACTTGCCCATAAGGCGCTTAACGGAATAAATGGTGTTAGCCGGGTCGGAGACCAGCCGCTCCCGAGCAGCATCACCAACAAACACTTCGCCTTCAGGCGTGAAGTGCACCACCGAGGGCACTAAGGTGTGCTTACCTGCTGCGTCGCGTATACAATAAGGTTTGCCGTCTTTAATGTAAGCCACTAAGCTGTTAGTGGTGCCTAAGTCAATGCCCACAATGGTTTCTTCGGTGCGGGCGATGGCACCTTCGCGCATGTTTATCGGAATAAGCGGCATGTCGTAGGGGAAATTTCAACTCAGGTAGAAGGCAAAGAAAATACGGCCATCACAACAACGCAGGCGGTTTTTGGTTTGGGCGGATATTTTACACCTTTGCGCGTCAAAATTTTCTCCTAACCCTCACCCATTCGCTTCATATGCGCGAGTTTTTTTCGGCCAGAGCCAATCGGCTCTGGATGGTTTTATCCGGTTTTTTTATCGCCAATGCCTTAGTAGCTGAGTTTATGGGCGTTAAATTGTTCTCGCTGGAGCGCACGCTGGGCATGGAGGAAGTACGTTTGAACATTCTGGGCCAGGGGCCGCTGTCGTTTACCCTGACGGCCGGTGTGCTGCTGTGGCCGGTAGTATTTGTCATGACGGACATCATCAACGAGTACTACGGCCGCCGGGGCATCCGCAACCTGTCGTACCTGACGGCAGGCCTCATCGCCTACGGCTTTGCCATGCTCTTCATGGCCATTGAGCTGGCGCCTGCAGACTTCTGGCGAACGGCACACATCAAGCCGACATGGACGCCTGAAGAGCAGGCCGCTATACGCGCCCAGGTGGCCGACTACAATACAGCCTATTCCATCGTCTTCGGCCAGAGTCTGTGGATTATTGTCGGGTCATTGGTAGCCTTCCTCATCGCCCAGATTGTGGACGTAACCATCTTCCACCGCATCAAGGCCATCACGGGCGAAAAGAAAATCTGGCTGCGTGCCACAGGCAGCACGCTGGTGTCGCAGTTCATTGACAGCTTTGTCGTTGTCTTTATCGCACTTTACATCGGCCAGCAAATCGGCTTTGCGCAGGTGCTCGCCATTTCTGTTGTGAATTACATTTACAAAGGCATCATGGCAATAGCGCTCACGCCAGTCATCTACATCGTCCACTGGGCCATTGATCACTACTTGGGCGAGCCATTGGCCACGGAGATGAAAGAAGCGGCCCAACAGGCGTAGTTCCAGCACAGAGGAGCCGTTGCTCTTTCCTGACCGCCCGCGTGGCGCCTTTGCGGTCATTCTACAAGAGCATCAGCGAACCATCCGTGTGGGTAATCGGCCAGTTTTTCGGGTGTAAAGGCCCGTAGTTGGGCGAGGGTTCGCTGGCGCAGGTAGGCGGCTTTGGCGTCCGGGAGGACGGGATACCCGCGCGTGAGGATGGGCTGATAGAGGTTTTGGAAGCGGGAGAAGTGAAGCGTTCGGTGTCGTCGGGTGCGCACGTCCGCAATGTGAGCGCTGGTTTTGCCGACACTGGCGGCTTCTTCGTGGGCGCGGGTGAGCCAGATATCGCCCTGCGGATGGCTGCCGCGGTAGGCGCGTCGGATTTGCGCCAGTGGCCTGAGCGGCACATTGCCGGCAGCGTAGAGGACGTGAGCGGGCAGGAAGCCTTCGTCGTGGGCAGGTGCGGGCTCTGCGTTGTAGCGCAGGAGCGCCTCGGCCTCTTCAGGGCTGGCAGCACCGATGTAGAGCGCACGCAAGGCCCAGCCTCTGAGCGAGTGGCTGACTTGGGAGGAGGGCGGTGGGTCTTCCTCCTCTAACGGCCCGTTTTGCCAGCGCTGTTGGGCGGCGAGGGTGGCCCAATGGGTGGAGCGCCACAGCAGCCAACGCATGGGCGAAACGAGCAGAAGGACGTGGGCTAAGGGGCCTCGGGCGAGGGCTACGGGTTCGTCGGGCAGCAGGAGTGTGCCTTCCGGCGCTGCCCACACGTCGGCACGGATGCGCAGGCGCTGAAGATAGTTTAGGAAGCTTTCTGTGAACAGTGCACGCCCCTGGGCGTCCGTCTGGTTGCCCAAGCGTCGAATGATGTCGAAGGTGAAGCGGAAGCGCCGCGCCAAGTCGGCCAGTAGCCCTGCGCCACTGCTCAGGGTGAAAGCGCCTGCGGCGCGGTAGAGGAGCTGGTAACTGACTGGGCGGTCGTAAGTGCCGCTGTGCCAGGTATCCTGAACGGCCAGCAAAGGGTCTGGGTCGCTCAGCCAGTCAAAGTCGGTATGCTCGTTGAAATGGCTCATCAGAGGCCGAGTGTGTCTCGATTGGCGGAAGGATGGTTGAGCGTGTGGCGGCCAAAGATGACGTATCCGATGGAGATGAAAAACTGGCTGCCACGCATGGCTGGATTGCCGGCATCGAGGTTGAGCCAGCGATGCCCGACTCGCAGGCGCAGACCGTGGTACGAGGTTTTACCGATGTCTTTGGTGCGGTTGAAGGCCAGATCCGCCTGCGCGGCGGCGGTGTAGTGCCAGCCGCTGAAGCGGAACACTTCTGGGTAGTACTCCGGGTAATCCCCCTCTTCATCGGTAGGTGGAGTAATGCTACTGCGGCCACCAGCGACCACAGGGCCTAACTGCAGCCGTCTTTTCCGGTAAAACATGTAACCGGCCTCCAACTCGCCCTGCAGAAAGGTGTACGGGTCGCCTTCTATCCAGCTGAAGCCGCGATGCACCACGGTGCGGCGCAGCCTCGTACCGCCCATACCAATGCGGATGCCACCTATCCAGCGTTTCTTAGAAAAGAAGCCGCCTATTTCGATGCCTATGGGCTGATTGAGCGAGCGGCTCAAGGCGTCGGTCCAATCGCCCGAGGTGAACTGCAGGTCTAAGCCAATGCCCCAATTGGCGGGCTTAAGGGCGGTGTACATGCGGGCGAGGATGAATTTTCTGAAACGCGATTTGGGATATGTTTTCAAAAAGGCGTCTAATTGGGCATCGTAAGCCTTCTGATCCTCCTCCGTGATATTGAGCCGCAGCAAGTACGTGATGAGCAGAGCGCCAAAAGCGCGTTCTTCGGCGCTCAGCCAGGCGCGGTTGAGACGGTCGAAGAGGGCATAGCGCTCCTCAAAAAGTTGTTGATCGATGACATCGAACAGGCTGTCTTTGGGCGGTCGGATGCGGTACGCTTCGGCGGCCTCGATGTCGCTGTGGTAAGGCACCTCGTTGAAGAGGGGGGTGTAGTTTTCTAACCACAGGTAGAGCAGCCAGCGTTCGTCCCAGTACAAAGTGATAAACTCCGGCACCTCTAGGCGCTGTAGCGAGTCCATCCAGAATTGCACTTCAGCGCGGTCTTCCGCCACGAAGGCCTGTTGTATTTGCCGGCGGCATTCGGCAATCTGGCGCTCGGGGCGAACGCTTGCACGGGCCGGTATGGTATCGATATTCGGTCGGGAAAAGCCCGTCGTCACCACCGGTAGAAAGGCCACAATCAGGAATAACGGTCGGTATCGCATAGCGAGATGAGTCTTGCACTCAGGCCACTTTTAGCCTACGGCAAAAATAACCCAACAGCATTTAGCCGGCGAAATCTGCGCTCCTTCCTTTTACCTTCGCCTCACTCATGGGAGGCTACAGGGTTGCTGCCGCATTTTTTATTTTATGAAAAACAAAACTCTGCACAGGCAGGTTTTGGCGGCGCAAATGGGCAGCTAGATTTGCTTTTTTATAGAGAACAAAAAACATTAAGGCATGGACACTTCAAAACACGTAGTAGTGGTGGGCGCTGGGCTGGTTGGCGCTTTGTGGACGGTTTTTCTGGCCCGCCGGGGCTATCAGGTGCAGGTGTACGAGCGTCGGCCCGACATGCGTCGGGCGGGCTACTCGGGTGGGCGTTCTATCAACTTGGCCATGAGCGTGCGCGGTTGGGCTGCCGTAGAGAAGGCCGGCATTCGCGAGCACATTGAGCGAGTGGCCATACCCATGCCCGGGCGCATGATGCACGACCTGAACGGAAACCTGACGTTCCAGCCCTACGGCAAAGACGGACAGGCCATCTATTCGGTATCGCGCGGGGGGCTCAACCTGGAACTGCTCAACATCGCCGACACTTACGAAAACGTGCACTTCCACTTCGAGCATCGCTGTGTGGATGTGGACTTGGAGCGCCCGCTCATCACCTTTGAAGACCTGCGTACGCGCGAGCACAAAACGGTGGAGGCACCGCTCATCTTCGGTGCGGACGGCGCCTTCTCGGCCGTGCGTTATGCGCTGCAGCGCACCGACCGCTTCAATTACGCGCAGCACTACATCGAGCACGGCTATAAGGAGCTGACCATACCGCCCGGACCAGACGGGCACCACCAGATGGAACCGCATGCGCTGCACATCTGGCCGCGCAAACAGTTCATGCTCATCGCGTTGCCCAATGCCGACGGCAGCTTCACCTGCACGCTCTTCCTGCCCTTCGAAGGAGAAACGGCCTTCGAGCACCTGACTACGGACGAAGCCGTGCTGGACTTCTTCCGGCACTTCTTCCCCGATGCCGTGCCCCTGATGCCCACCTTGCTAGAAGACTTCCGCCACAACCCCACCTCGTCGCTGGTAACCACGCGCTGCTATCCATGGCAATGGCAGGGGCGCATCTTACTTATAGGCGACGCCGCCCACGCTATCGTGCCCTTTTATGGTCAGGGCATGAACGCCGGTTTTGAAGATTGCACCATCCTCGACCGCATGTACGACGAATACGGCGGCGACTGGGGGCGCATCTTGCCCGACTTTTCGGCCCAGCGCAAAAAAGACGGCGACGCCATTCTGGAACTGGCCCTGCGCAACTTCATTGAAATGCGCGACTTAGTGGCCGACCCCAAGTTTTTGCTGCGCAAAAAAATCGCTGCGCGCCTGCACGAGCGTTACCCCGAGTTTTTGCCCGTGTATTCGATGGTGTCGTTTAGCAATATTCCCTACCACATCGCGCTGCGCGAAGAGGAGCGCCAAAACGAGCTATTCGAGCGCATTCTGGCACTGCCCGATGTGGAGCAAAAGTGGGATAGCGCCCAGGTTGAGCAGGTCTTCTTGGAGTGGTTGCGCCAGCGGCAGGCAGAGGGCAATGGTGCGACGACGGCGACAACGACGAACGTGTTTTATTCCTCGTAAGTGGCCACCAGTTCGCGGAGTTCTTTCAGGTAGCGCTGCTTGACGGGTTCGCGCAAAGCGATATTGGTGCGCGTGTGGTAGCGGTGCATGGTCAGAAAGCTGACCTGCAGGCGGTTCCACGCTTCCTCGCCGTGGAGCAGGCCGTAGGAGGTGAGTTCTTCGTACAGGTTGCGCCCGATACGGTAGAAGTCGTCTCGGCCCAAATAGTCTAAGTCGGCATCGCAGAGGATGGCTTCCAGCTGGTTGGTGGGCGATTGCGGGATTTTGGTGGCCATAATCATACCGCAGATGGCTTCAATTTCTTCAAGGGTATAGTCGAAGTGCGGTAGTGCTTCGCGGGCGATGAGGCAGCCCTCATGCTCATGGCCGGCGTGTCGGTCGTGCACGAAGCCCGCATCGTGGAAGAGTGCTGCTGTCTTGACCAAAAACACCTGGCGCCCTTGCACACCTTCGCTGGCGCATAAGGCCTCTGCCGCCTGCAGCACATCTAAAGTGTGCTCTAAGCCGTGATAGAGCAACCGTGTGGAAAGTTCCGTGCGCAGGCGATGCAAAATGTATTCTTCAGCAGCGCGGTAATTCATAAATAAAGCATACCACCCTTTTGGGAAGGCATGTTCAACGCTTCGTTCGCGTGTGTTGTTGGACACATGAACGCTCAAAAGTCAGGTTTTTTTAAAAATAGCGCTCATACATAGATATTTTTTCCATAAAGAAGCACCTTTGCATCGGAATATCGCTCACTCAATACACACAAGATGGATTTAATGACCACGCTCCAAAGCCAACTGTCGGACAGCATCTTGCAGCAACTTAGCCAGCAAGTAGGTGCTCCGCCAGCTCAGACCGCCTCGGCGGCCAACGGCATTTTTGCCGCCCTTTTGGGCGGACTGGCCGGCAATGCGGCCTCCTCGCAGAACGGCCTACAATCGTTGATGATGGCCCTCGACCGCGACCATGACGGCAGCATCTTAGACGACCTGGGTGAAATCATCGGTGCCATGGCCAGCGGCAATCAGCAGGCCTCCAACGCCCTCAACGGCGCGGGCATTCTGAACCACATCCTGGGCGACCGCCAGGAAGCCGTGGCACAGCAGGTGGGACAGAGCTCAGGCCTGACAACGCAACAGGTGATGCGCCTGCTGCCGCTGCTGGCGCCCATAGTGATGGCTGTGCTGGGCCGCGCGCGCCAGTCGGGCCAGCTGGATATGGGCGGGCTGCTGCAAACCTTGCTCGGCTCGGCCCAAAGCGCCCAATCGAGCGGATACGGCGACCTGATAGGCACGCTGCTTAGCGGCGCTCTCGCCGGACAGCAAGGGCAGCAACCACAGCAAGGCGGTGGCCTGCTGGGCAGCCTCCTCGGCGGCCTATTTGGCAAGCGCTAAAAGAGCCAAACGGTTTTTAAGTACCTTAGGGCGGTCGGCGTTGATGCGCTGCCGCCCTTTTTTTGCCCAGTTTGAAAACTACCGACAATAGCAATGAAATCGCCAAATTTGCAGCGCATCGTTCAAAATGTCTGCTTTCGGAGACGTTAGCCTGTGCAGCGCGCAATGGAAAAAAGATATCCTTACATTGTGAATATGCCCATCTGTAGATGATAGGTCTTCAATAGTCAACTCAAACACACTATGCTACGCAGCTTCCTCGTCTCTCTCTCGGTTTCAGCCATTGCCCTCCACGGGGTAGCCCAAAACTTCAACGTAACCCATCGGGCTACGATGACGTTTCCCAATCAGAACTTAGCCAACATCTGGGGCTATACGGCTCCTGACGGCTCCGAATATGCCTTAGTGGGCGGTGCCAATGGCCTCATCATCGTGGACGTTACTAACCCCGATGCGCCACAATTTATCAAACAAATTCCCGGCCCTGCGAGCGCCTGGCGCGAGATCAAGACCTACCAGCATTATGCTTACGTCGTTACAGAACACGGCTCCGTGGGCATTCAGGTGGTCAACCTGATTAATCTACCGGATACCAACATCAACTACCAGAACGTGAACCCGGGCGGCATCACCCGGGCACATGCCCTGCACGTGGACGAAACCAAAGGCTTTCTTTACGTCTATGGCAGCAACCTCAACCAGGGCCGCACGCAGGTTTTTAACTTAAACAACAACCCATACAGCCCTAGCTACGTGGGCCATGTGCCCTTCATCGGCTATGTACACGACGGCTATGCCGACGACGATATGCTCTTTTCTGCTCACATTTATGCCGGGCAGTTCGCCGTTATCAATATGGCCAACAAGAGCGCCCCTGTGCTGCTGGGAACAAAGACAACGCCCGGAGCATTCACCCACAATACCTGGCGCTCGGGCAACTATCTGTTCACTACCGACGAGGTGAGCAACTCCTTCCTGACCAGCTACGACATTAGCGACCCTACCGACATCCCCGAACTCGACCGCATCGCCATCACACCGGGCTCCGGTTCCATTGTGCACAATACACACGTGATAAACGACTACGCTGTAACTTCCTGGTACAAAGACGGTTTCAGCATCATTGACGTCAGCCGCCCGGCCAACATGGTCGAGGTAGGGCGTTACGACACTTACCCCAACGGCTCGGGCAACGGTTTCGAGGGCTGTTGGGGCGTGTATCCATACTTCCCCTCAGGCACCATTGTGGCCTCCAACATCCGGGCGCAGGGTACCAACAACGGCGAAATGTGGGTGATGACGCCCAACTACGTGCGCGGCTGCTATCTGGAGGGCGTTGTTACGGACTCCATCACCGGCAACCCACTGCCGGGCGCTACAGTAACCATCCTGTCCTCCGGTGTCACAGGTACGACCAACGCCCTGGGCGAGTATAAAATCGGGCAAGTGCAAAGCGGCTCCGTAGACGTGAGCTTTAGTCGCATTGGCTACGTTACCAAAGTGCTGACGGTTACGCTGAGTAACGGTGTACTGACCACGCTAAACGTCGCCTTAGCGCCACCCGGCGGAGGGTCGGGCAATCCGCTGCCGGTCGAACTGGTCGCTTTCGATGCCGTACGCGAAGGCCGCGACGCCCGGCTGACATGGCAGACGGCTCAGGAGCGCAACAACGCTGGCTTCGAGGTGCAGCTCAGCCGCAACGGCGGTCACCACTGGACGCGTGTTGGCTTTGTGCCCGGACAGGGCGATAGCCAGCAGCTGCAACCGTATGATTTTCGCGTTCCCAACCTGCAGCCCGGTGAGCACCTGTTTCGCCTGCGACAACTCGACCGCAACGGAAGCGAAACCTTTTCGCCCTGGCGTTCGGTCTTCATACCCGCCGAAAGGATGGAGGTCGCCCTGTGGCCCAATCCGGTGGCGAGCCAGGCACGTTTGCTGCTTCAGATGCCACAGCCTGCCGAGGTGCGCATAGACGTCTTCCACGCCGATGGGCGCCATGCGGGCGTATCCCAAACGCTCTCTGTTGAACACGGTGCTGCGGTACACCTTCTCTTGGAGCATCTGCCCAAAGGGGCCTATTTCGTGCGCATTGCAGCGCCATTTGAGCAGCAAACGGCGGTTTTTACTAAAATGTAAGAGTGGCCCATTCGTTGGGGTGCTGGGGAAGGCACTTTGCGCGCTAATACCGTTCGCGCCACTGGCGCAGCATCCGTTCCATTTCCTGTTTCCACGGATTGCTGCTGCCCACGAAGTTGGTGTGCATGAAGCTGAAGATGAGCACACGCCCACTGCGCGCCACGAGGTAACCACTCAGACAATGAACACCGGTAAGGGTGCCGGTTTTAGCAAATAGCCAGGGCGGCTGGCCCGGTTCAGGCGCATACCAGCGGGCAAGGGTGCCGTCACGCCCACCAGCAGGGAAAAGGCGGAATAGGCGCTCGCGCGGCTGCTCGTGCCAAAGCCGCCATAACACGCGGGCCAGCGTCTGTGGGGTGATGAGGTTGTAGCGCGACAGCCCGGAGCCATCCACCCACCGGGGGCGCTGCGCCAGGTCCGTCCAGACGCTATCCAGCAACCAACGAATGAGGGTATCGGTCTGGAGCACGCCGAAGCGACGCTCAGCACACATGAGCAGCAACTGCTCGGCAACGAAGTTGTCGCTAGGATGCATCAGCTGGCGCAGCACTGTATCCAGAGGTGCGCCGTAGAGGGTTTGCCACCCGTCGGTCGGCAGGTATGCCCACAAGGAGTCGGGGAGCCATTCTACATTTTTGCCGAGCGTGTCGGCCAGCAGTTGAGGAAGGTTATTAGGGATAAAAGGAGACCAGTACGTTTTATAACCATATGCTGGCGGCGCCGTCAGCGTCCAGCGATTGGCCCATTCGGTCCGTTCGAGCGTGGAAGAAGTGGCATTGGTATAGCAGCTGTCGCGAAAGTACGAAGGCCGTACCTCTACTTTGCCAGAGGCATACTGGCGCACGTGCAACAAATGCCCGTACACCGGCAAGGCGCTGCGTTCGGGCTGGTAGTCCTCGAGGTAGTCATCCCAAGCCCAGCCAGGGCCGAAGCGCTGGATGCGCTCTGGGCGCGGGCACAACCACAGCGGCTCCGAACGCTGGCGCAGTGCTTCAAAGGCGCTTTGCCAGGTCTGAAACCGTGGATGTAAGAAGGTAGGGTCTCCCACCCCCTGCACCAGCAAATGCGGTGTCGTGTCGCCTGCTGGGGTGGCGAAGGGCCGTATTCGCAGAGCGGGAAGGGTGTCGGGCAGCATCTGCAGCGAGGCGGCCAACGTCAGAATTTTGGTGTTGGAAGCCGGCGTAAAGTAGCGGTCGCCGCGTACACTGGCCAAGGGACGGCCCGTCTCTGCATCGAGCAAAACGAAACCTGTCAGGCCTCGCGAAAACACCTCCGAGCGCTCGATTACCCGCTCGATGGGCTTAGCCCGGCGCAACGGACTGCAACCCAAGGCGACAAAAAGCAAAAGCCCTCCGTACAAGACCAGCCGAAGCATCGCAGCCCGCCTATTGTAAAGTCTCCAGCCGCTTCAGCGGAACAGTGCGCATCGCCTCGCGCAGCACATCTAATTCGCAACCCTGGCAGGCAACGTTGACGATGTATCGGTTGGCGACCAAGATGCCTATTTCGCTGCTTAGCTTCGGATAGTACTTCTCAAAGCCCGGATAGCCGTCGAAGGTGATGGACTTCTCGTAGCCGCGGTCGTTTTTGATGTCCATATCCTTTCTCGCCCATTCCGCTACCTTCTGTTGGTACTCAGGCCGCTGCCCAGCATCCGTAATGTGGAGGATAATAGCGTCGTTTTCGGGCGTTCGGTAGTCTGCCCAGGCCGAATAGAGCATCATGACCTCCGGCCCTCCGCGCTCGCTTTTCTCATAGATTTTCTTGTAACGGCCAATGCGCGCCGGCAGCAGCGAACTCAATGGCGGTAAATCTTTCTCCGAAATCAGGTACTGCCGCTTTTCAGCGGCTTTCACTGTGGCCGGGTCATTGAAGGAAAATTTCGGGTCATTTGCCGCCGCAGCACCGCCAGCGGACGCAGAGGGAGCCTCCGGTGTGCGCACAGGAGCCTTCTTATCCGATTTGGAACTGCAGGCCACCACGAACAAAAGGCTAATTATTAGTGTAATGGGAACAATGCTGTTGGTTGTCATAGACAACTCGTTTAAAGTGCGGCCAAAATTACGCTCCCTGCTGCAATTGCTTCACTCCCGCACCGACCAACCAGCATGCTCAAAAAGCACGCGAAAGTCTGCGGGCACAAAAAGACGGTCTTCTGCGTGAGGAATGTGGTAATACTGGTCGGGTGATAGCAAGCAATTGTGCCCGGGTTGGCGCAGATCAATCACCAACCGCGCAGGCAAGCGACGGCGGCTGATGAAACGCAGTTCAAAAGGCTCCAACAAAAGCGGGTCTTCTCTGTCAAAAACACCCAAGCCCGCCTTTCGTGCGGCCTGAACGCTGCGCCGTGCCTTTTTCAGCCTGGAGCTTTTCTGCACGTTTTTCCAGAATTGCTCCGGACGCAGGTTTTCCTGAGCGAAAGGATTGAGGCGCAAAAAAGGCTGGATATTGGGCCAGATGAAATACGGCAAGGCTGTGCCGGCCATCAGCTGGCGTTCATTGTAGCTGAGGGTGGTTATCTGTTTGGCTAAGGCGTCGGTGGCGAAGTTATCTGCGTCGGGGTGCAGATAGCCCAGCAAGCGACCGGTGGCGTCCAGAAATTCGTAGGCGAACGCCATGAACAGTCGGTACTCTTCGGCAGGGCGGTTACTCTTCTCAAAGTCGGCCAGCATGGCAGCCTCCAGACTGCGCTCGGCCCGTTCGGCATGTCGGGCGTGATTGTGCGCCGCTTCGGCGCGGTCCTGGATACGGCTCCTCAAGTGCTCTACCAGATGTTCGGGCAGTCGCAGGTTTTTGCGCCATTTGCCGGAGGCGAAAAAATCGGCCCAGCGCGAATTTTTAAGCGCTACAAAGGACGGAGAACCCGGCAGCGGAAAGCTTACTTCAGGCGAGTCAATGCCTAAAAAGCGCAAGCCGATGTTGCCCGGTAGGCGCACGTTGACGGTATCACCGTCGTGGACGAGCTGGCGGATGGAACCCGCACGCGAACCGTGATAGCCCAGCAGGCTGCTTCCGATTTTGAAGCCGCCACTGCTTAGGCCCAGAGCTGAATTGCTCATGGAATGTCAGTAGTTTAAAAAAGTTAGGAATACACCGAGCAAGCAAAAAGAATACCTACCCGTTCAGTGCGCCAAAGATAGGACGCTCAATGGCATTTGAAATAATCAAATGGCTCTAAGCAATCTAAGCAACGGAACATAGCCTTGCAGGCAGTGGAGGCGAATTGGGCGATCATTTCCGTATTTTGCGAGCCGCAGTGGGGGCATTGCAGGATGCGCGGCTGGCCCAACAGGGCTTGCTTGTCGGCGGTGGGTTCGGCGGGTGGAGCAATGCCGAAGGCGCGCAATTTTTCGCGGCCCTCGGGGCTGAGCCAGTCGGTCGTCCAGGCCGGAGCGAGCACAGTGGTGATGCGAACGCGCTCGAAGCCGCCCTCTTGCAGGGCAGCGCGGATGTTGACCTCGATGGTGTTCATGGCCGGGCATCCGCTATAAGTGGGGGTGATGACCACCTCGAGCACTTGCTCGTCGTCGAGCCAGCGCACGTCGCGCAGGATGCCCAAATCGGCGATGGTGAGCACGGGTATTTCCGGGTCGCACACACCGTCCAAGAGGCGGCGGGCAGCCTCAGCGCGTTCGTCAGCAAGGGCAGAGACGGGAGTCATAACGCAGCAACTTATTGAACCTTGAGCCATTGACTGGGATTGAGGCGTTGCGTCTGGTACCACACCTCGAAGTGCAACTCGGCAGCATTGGAAATGGGGTTTGTATTGACGCGCCCGATAACCTGGCCGGCTTTCACACGAGCCCCCTTCGAGAGGTTCACCTCGTTGAGGTTGCTGTAAACGGTGTAGAAGTCACCGTGTTGAACGATGACGGTGTTTTCGTGGCCGGGCACGTACTGAATGCCGGAGACGACGCCATCGTACACGGCTTTCACGGGCGCGCGTTCGTCGGTGCGAATGTCAATGCCCTTGTTGTCAATCTCGATATTGGCCAGCGTTGGATGCTTCTGGCGGCCATAGCGTCGCGAGATGTACCCGTTTTGCACAGGCCAGGGCAGGCGCCCACGGTTTTGGCGGAAGTTGCTGGTAGTAACGTCTTCTTTGCCGATGGGCAAAGGCACGTCTTCTGCGGCGGAGGCGGCACTCCCAGCGGGCGCAGCGGCTATGGTGGCCTCTTCGCGACGGGCGGCTTGCTTGCGCACTTCTTCCTGAATGATGCGCTCGATGGCAGCATTGAGGGCCTCGTGTTGGGCCTGCTGCTTTTTCAGGTCGGCACGCAGGCGCTCTTCGTCGGACTTAAGGGTGCGCAGCAGGCGCTCTTTTTCCTGCAATTCGGCGCCCAGCGTCTGGCGCTGTTGCTGCAGCGACTGTAGCAGATCTTCCTGCTGGCGGCGCGTATTTGCTAGCGTGGCTGTGCGTATCTGAAGTGCCTGGCGTGTTGAGGTGATGGCGTCGGCCTGCGTTTTTCGGAAGCGGTCGTATTTGCGCATGAAGAGCCAGCGGCGAAAGGCCTGGTTGAGGTTGTCGGCCGAAAGGACAAACAGCAGCGGGTTGGCCAGCAATTTGCGCCGGTAGGCCTGGCGTACCGTACGGGCGTAGTCGGCTCGCATGATCTCAATATCCTGCTCTAAAGAGGCAACGACGGCCGTATTGCGCACAATAGCGGCTTCGGCGGCGGCGATTTCGGCGTTGAGCGTCTGGATGAGGCGTTCGCGGCGCTCTATCTGTTTCTGCAGGGTCGTGTAGCGGTCTAATGCAGCCGCCTTGTTGCGGCTGGTTTTCTCCAGCAGACTATTGGTCATAGCGATTTCGCGAATCAGACGCTTGCGCTTTTCTTCTAGTTCTTGCCGGTTTTGGGCCATTCCCAAGGGAAGCATCCGGAACAATAGCCCCGCCACGATACCTAAACGCAGAGCGCTACGGCAGGCGCTGGTAATGGTCGGGAATGTCGAAACGAAAAGGTTTGTCAACGTTAACCTCGATTTGGGTGAAATCAATCTCGGCACGGAAGTAACCGCTTTCCGGGCTGAAGAGTTCGATGCGGCGAAAATATGGAAAGAAGGAGCCGGAGCGCGGTAATTTTTGAAAGCGGGCGCAGGTTTGCGACAGCCATTGCCCTTCGATAGGCTGTAAAAAGGTGCCTTGGCGCAGCCAGAAGGTGCCTTCTTCAATGCGGTAATTCATCAGGAAACGGCCATCTGAGCCGCTGAGGCGGTGTAAGGAGTCTTTGATGTCGGCCTGAAAGGCCACGTTTTCGGGCAGCCAGGCCTCGGCCAACAGAAGGTGTTGGAGGATGGGTAGGCCGTCGGGCAGCTGGTAGCGCCGCTGGAAGTCCTGGCGCGAGGCCACGAGCACCGTTTTATCTATACGGTTGAGCAAGAAGAAAGAGTCGGGCGTAACAAGCGCGCGCGAGACCTCCATGCCGAACTTTTTAATATTGACCCACAGGGCGCTGTCGCGCACCCAGATGAAGTTGGCGCTGGCGTCGGCGGCCACATCTTCGCCCTCTACATAGAGGCGGGCGTGCGCTGTCAATGCGCGCACCTGTGTCAGGCGCCTGTCCTGCAGCCGTTTTTTCAGCACCTCCGCAGCCAGCGGCACCGCAGCAGGTGTGATGTGTTCTCCATCATCGGCCGGTTTGCGCCGGCAGGTAAAGCCTGTCAGCGTCAGGGCTATCAGCACCGACACTACCCACGGCCGAACAGGAATAAAATTCGTCATCGTTCAGGCCTATTTACAGCGAAAAAACCATTTGTGCTTTTGTGGTCGAACCATTCGAGCATTCGCAGCTAAAAGCTTAAAATTCATCTTCATCCGGGTCTATTTCCAGGCGTGCTGCATTCAATTCTGCCCAAGCGTGCTGGTCGCTAGCCTGACGGGCGACACGCATGCCGGTGCGGTAGGTTTCGACGGCCTCCTGCGTGCGACCAGCGCGCTCATAGAGCCGGCCGAGGTGATAATACAGGCCCACGTAGGCCGGGTTGGTCCGGCGCAGACGTTCGTACCACGCGAGCGCTTCGGCATCGTCGCCGGCTTTTTCGTACTCCTTGGCGATGGCAAACAACAGAAAAGCATCAGTTGGGCTGGCCTGCCACAGGGCCATTAACTGCTGCAAACGCGGACTCATAGGCACTTGAACGAAACGGACGAGCATTTGTTGATGAAGCGCCAAAGGTACAATGCCTTAGCCTTTACTACCTTTGCCGCGCTTCTGGGCGACAATAATGGCCCTGCTGGCTCTATCGCCCGTTCTTTCTCCTCATTTGATTATCGTCTTATTTTCTATGAAATTTCTCGTTTGTATCAGTCAAACGCCGGATACCACCGCGCGCGTAGCCTTCACGCCCGACGGTAAAGCGTACGACGGCACAGGGGTTACGTTTATCATGAACCCCTACGACGAATGGTATGCTCTGGTGCGTGCCTGCGAATTGCGCGAGGCACTGGGCGGCACGGTAGTCGCCCTCAATGTAGGGCCGGCGGCCAACGAAACCACCATCCGCAAAGCCCTCGCCATCGGTGCCGATGAGGCCGTCCGCATTGACACCGAACCTACGTCATCGGCTTTCACGGCCCGCCAGATAGCCGAATACGCGCGCACCGAAAACTTTGACATCGTTTTCTTGGGTAAAGAAACCATTGACTACAACGGCGCCGAAGTGGGCGCCATGGTGGCCGAATATCTGGACCTGCCTTACATTGCTTTTGCCAGCAGACTCGATCTGGAGGGCACAACCGCTGTGGTGGAGCGCGACATTGAGGGTGGCGTGGAGGTCGTCGAGGTCGGCCTGCCCTTCGTAATCAGCGCCGCTAAGGGCATGGCCGAGCAGCGCATCCCGAACATGCGCGG